>LXNJ01000311.1_pt1 | contig 35486 bp, 36 predicted proteins | sample 809081 | NCBI WGS metagenome assembly LXNJ01 (sample SAMN04870510, study PRJNA318959) | sponge metagenome | biome: sponge; feature: marine sponge reef; material: water | host: Petrosia ficiformis | place: Greece: Milos, Mediterranean Sea | collected 2013-05-29 | depth 5-7 m | reverse complement strand
TCGTAGCCGCGCACCCAGACGAGCTCGAAGTTGACGCCATCCGGGGTCACCGACGCGACCGGCTCCTGCGCCCGCCCTGCCTCCTCGGCTCTGCGCCGGGCTTCCTCCTCTCGCTTGCGTTGGGCTTCTTCCTCGGCTCTGCGTCGGACCTCCTCTGCGGCCCGCTGGCGGGAGAGGGCCTGGATGATCTCGCGTTCGGCGGCCTCGATCTCGGCGGCCAGCTCGGCATCCTGCTGCCTGATCAACTGGACTTCGACAAGGCGGCGGTCGACCCGCGCCTCTGCCTCCACCGATAGCGCAGCCTCGCGGTCGACGGCCTCCAGCAGGTCAGCAAGGACGAGGTTGGCATCCCGGCGGCGCACCTCGGCCTCGGCGGCGGCCTCGGCGGCTTCGATTCGCCAGCGCTCCAGTTCCTCGCCCAACCGGCGCAGGTCGTCGAGGTCGTCGATGCCGCTGCCGGTGGCGAACCCGGCCAGGGCCTCCTCGCGGGCGTTCTCCCACGGATCGGCGCCGAGGACGCTCAACGTTCCGGTCGGGGCCTGGAACGAGACGTAGGACTCGATCACAGCCTTCCGCAGCCTCTCCTGCGTGGCGAGCAGTTCCTCCTCGAGTTCGGTGATCCGGGTCTCGGCCTCGGCCACGATGGTCTCGGCGTCGGCCACGGCCCGCTCGGCCTCATCGAGGGCGGTCTGCTGGGCGTCCACGGCGGCCTGTGCCTTGTTGAGAGCATCGACCAGCTCCGCGGCATCGGCCGTGGCTGCATCGAGGTTCTCGGTGGCGTCGGCCGCAACCTGCTGCAACTCCTGGCGCTGGGCCTTGCGAACCTCGGCGATCTGCTTGCTCTGCTCGATGATCTGCTCATCGCTCTGAGCGGCGGCCGGACCCGAGGCAGCCGCGGCCATGAGCAGCACGCCGAGCACACCGAGCACGCCCAGCCAGCGTCGCTGGCGGAGCAGCGGGAAGGAGCGGCAGGGGGATCTCTCGGTCATGGTGAAGTTACCGCCCGCCAAGAACCCTCCAGAAGCTACCAGCACTGCGATCCGGCAGGGTCGCGCCGTCCGGCGTTAGCGTGCCGGCGTGCAGCTCGGGCTGACTCTGGGATATTGGGGCCGGGCGATGCCCGACGGTCTGGTGGAGTTGGCCGCCGCGGCCGAGCGGGCCGGGTTCGACGCGGCCTGGACCGGAGAGTCGTGGGGCTCCGACGCGTTCTCGCCCCTCGTCCTGATTGCAGCGTCCACCGAGCGCATCCGGCTGGGGACCGGCGTGGCGCAGCTCTCGGCCCGCACGCCCACGGCCACCGCCATGCATGCGGTGACCCTGGACCACATCTCCGGCGGGCGTGCCATTCTCGGCCTGGGTGTCTCCGGGCCCCAGGTGGTGGAGGGCTGGTACGGCCGCCCCTCGGCTCGGCCACTGGCCCGCACCCGCGAGTACGTGGAGATCCTCCGGCGGGTGTTCGAGCGTGCCGACCACCTCACCTTCGAGGGTGACCACTTCCAGCACCCCTATGCCGGGGAGGGCTCGGAGGGCCTGGGCAAGCCGCTCAAGATCATGACCCACCCGCTGCGCCCGATCCCGATCTGGATCGGCGCCGAAGGGCCCCGCAACGTGGCCCAGACCGTCGAGATAGCCGACGGTTGGCTGCCGCTGTACTACTCACCAATGCGTCCCGAGGTGTACGCGTCGCAGCTGGCCAGCACCCCTGACGGCTTCGAGATAGCGGTGCACACGACGCTGCGAGTATGCGACTCCGGCGGGATCGCCGAGGCCCTGTGGCCGGTGCGGGCCAGCCTCGGCTTCTACATCGGAGGGATGGGGGCTGAGGGTCAGAACTACCACACCCAGCTCATGGCCCGGATGGGGTACGAGGAGGCCGCCTACCAGGTCCAGCGACTGTTCCTGGAGGGCCGCAGGGACGAGGCCATCGCGGCCGTGCCCGAGGAGTTCGCCGACGAGATCTCCCTGGTAGGGCCGGCCGAGCGAATACGCGAGCGGCTCCAGGCCTGGGAGGATTCTCCGGTCACCATGCTGAACGTGGCCGCCCGATCCGAGCAGGAGTGCCAGCAGGCCGCGGAACTCATCAAGGGCTGAACCCGCCGCTCCGATCCCTCAGTGGTGGTAGGGGATCGGCATGGACGCGCTCGGCGGCGGGGTGGACTTGATGTCGGGGGGCGGCGAGTTCCACTCCGGGTACTTGCGCACCGCGTTGGCCCGGTACTTCTCGGTGGAGTGCACCCTGTCGGGGTCGAACTCGGGGATCACCTGGTCGCCGAAGATCTCGATCATCTCGAGGATCTCCTCGTACTCGAAGCCCTCGTTGGGCAGGCCGAACACCAGCTGGTCGGTGCCCACCGCCACGTAGGACTTCTCGAGCTGCTCGCACACCTCCTCGGGCGTGCCGCACAGCATGTAGCCGGCGTCGATGGCGAAATCGAGGGTGGCCTCGTCGGGCATGCCCATCGGCGGCTCGGGCCAGGTGGGGGCGCCCTCGCGCTTGGGGATGGTGTCGTGGTAGAGGCACACCATCGAGTACAGGTAGCCGCGGCCGCTCATCAGGGCGATCTCCCGTGCCCGGTCGCGGTCCTCCAGGCAGATCAGGGCGTTGGTCATCATCACGTTGTCGTTCATGTACGAGCCGTGGGGCTCGGTGCACTCCGCGATGGCTTCCTTGTAGCTGCCGATGCGCCCCTTCAGCGCGGGGGCGGGTTCGAAGTTGAAGGCGATCGCCCCGATTCCCATCTGCCCGGCGGTGGCGAACGTGGCCAGGTTGCCGCACGCCACCCACAGCGGCGGATGGGTGCCGTTGAGCGGCTTGGGGAGCACGTTGTGGTTGGGCGGCACCCGGAAGTGCTCACCCTCGTAGGAGTAGTCCCGCTGGGCCCACATCCGCGGGATCTCCGCGATGGCCTCGTTCCACATGGCCTTGGTCTCGGAGGTGAGCGTGCCGTTGAACGCGGCCACCTCGTGGCTGCCCGCGCCCCGGCCTGTGCCGAACTCGAAGCGGCCCTCGCAGAAATGGTCGAGCATGGCGGCCCGCTCCGCGATGCGCACCGGGTGCTCCTTGGTGGTGGGCAGGCTGGTGATGGCCGTGCCCAGGTGGATGTAGTCGGTCTGCGCGGCGATCCATCCGATCGCCACCTCGGGAGCGGACATGTGGCTGTACTCGGTGAGGCAGTGATGCTCGCCGAACCAGGCGAACTTCCAGTTGTGCTTGTCGGCGAGGATCGGGTACGACGCCTCCCGCAGCAACATGAGGTGCTCGTGCTCGGGTATGTGCGCCGACGGTCCGGGGATGTAGCCGTTCTGGAAGATCCCGAACTCCATGAGCCCTCCCTGTGTGTGGTTGGAGCAAGCGGCTGTCGCAGCCGAGGCTAACGGGCCTCGCCCCGGTCGTGGGCCGCGGCAGGATCGACGATGCGCGCTCGCCCCGCCCCGGCGGTGGCGGCCCCGGTTAGCGTTGATCGGGTGAGCCGTTGGTGGGAGGTCGGTGGAGCATCCCACGGCGATGTCTACGACGACCGTTGGAAGCGCATGGAGGCCAGGGGCGAATGGGTCCACGGCGAGGCCGACCTGGTGTGCTGGTTCGAGCCCGACTCCGTGCTGGACGCCGGCTGCGGGACCGGGCGCGTCGCAATCGAGCTCGACCGCCGGGGCATCGACGTGGTGGGCGTGGATGTGGACGAGCGCATGCTGGCCGAGGCTCGCGACAAGGCCCCCCGCGTGCCCTGGATCTTGGGCGATCTCAGCGATGTGACCGTTGCCGGGCCCGGTGACGGCGCGACCCGGGAGTTCGACGTGGTCGTGTTGGCGGGCAACGTGATGGTGTTCGTCGAGATCGGCACCGAGGCGGCCGTGGTGGCCAACATGGCGCGACACCTGGCGGCGGGCGGCAGGATCGTGTCGGGGTTCCAGCTGGGCCTCACCCCTTTGACCCTCGCTTACTACGACCGGTTCGCGGCCGCGGCCGGGCTCGAGTTGGAGCACCGCTGGACCACCTGGGACCGCGAGCCCTACGACGGCGGCAGCTACGCAGTGACGGTGCACCGCCGGCCGCCGGCCGCGTGAGTGCGGCCACCGGCGATCATGCGCTCGCGGCCCGCCTCGCCGGCGAGGCCGGCCGACTCCTGCTCGACCTTCTGAACGACCCGTCCGGGCCTCACGGCTGGGACCTGGAGATGGCAGGGGACCGGCAGGCGCATGAGTTTCTGGTCGAGGAGCTGCGGCGGCACCGGCCCGACGACGCCGTGCTGTCCGAGGAGGGTCGCGACGACCGCCGGCGCCTGGACGTCGAACGGGTCTGGATTCTCGACCCGCTCGACGGATCCAGCGACTTCGGCATGTCCGGGGCGTGGTCGGTGCACGTGGCGCTGTGCGAGCGAGGCGTGCCCACAGCCGCCGCGGTGGCGGTGCCCGCGTGGGACACGACATTCGGGACCGACCCTCCTGCCCGACCCACGATGTGCCGGGTGGGCCGCCGCCGGGTGGTGGTGGCCCGCTCCCGGGGCTACAGCGACGGGCGCCGGCTGTCCAAGCACCTGGACGTCGAGGTTGTGGCCATGGGCTCCGCGGGGGTCAAGGCGATGGCGGTGGTGCGCGGCGAGATGGACGCTTACGTGCACGCGGGCGGGCTCTACGAGTGGGACACCTGCGCGCCGGCCGCAGTGGCGTTGGCCGCTGGCCTGCACGCCTCGTGCGTCGACGGCTCGCCTCTCCGTTTCAACAACGCCCGTCCGCACACGCCCGGTCTGGTGATCTGCCGCCCCGACTTCGCGAACGAGCTGCTCGAAGCTCTCGACCCGGTCAGCCGCCGGTGGTGATGCCGGGACTGGCAGCGTTTAGCCCCGCTGCGGGTGCATTGTGCTGCCAGTTCCCTGGGACTAGGGGTCGGCTGCGACTCTGAGCGCGCCGGGGACGGCCTCAAGCGTGATGGGCGTTGTGCCGATCGTCTCGCCATCCCCGACGAGGTCCAAGGGCTCACCGTCGATCGTGACCGTACGGCCCCGCAGGATCTCCACCTGCGGGTGACCTACGTGCCCTCCTTCGAAGACCTTCGGCAACAGGCGCAGCATCGTCGTCCGGCTGGGTTCCCCGACCATGCAGACGTCGAGCATGCCATCGCATGGGTCGGCGTCGGGGCAGATCGCCATGCCGCCGCCGAACGTCGGGGTGTTGGCCGCCGCGAACAGCGCGCTGCGGCACTCGCGCCGCTCCGAGTCGACGGTGATGGTGACATCGCGGCAGCGCAGGCGAGGCATGGTCAGCAGGGTGGCCAGGGTATAGCGACTCGGACCCCTGGGAAAGCGCATGCGGTCCGCCCGGTCGTTGACATCGACGGTGAACCCGCCGGTCACGTTGAACGCCACCCACCGCTGGCGGTCGGTGCGGATGGCGTCGACGGGCCGGGCCGGGCCCAGCGCGCGAGCCGTCGCCTCCTCGACGCTCAGGCCGAACAGCCCGAAGGCCCGGGCGAAGTCGTTCCCGGTGCCGGCCGGCACGACTCCCAGCACCGCGCCGGTTCCGGCCACTCCTTGAATGGCCAGGTGCAGGGTGCCGTCGCCGCCCACCGAGATCAGTCGCTCAGCGCCCGCCGCCACCGCGGCCCGGGCCGCGTCGGCCGACTCCTGCGCGGAGGCGCCGCTGATGTCCACCGGCGTATGGCCGGCCTGCTCGATGACCCGGCGAACGACCGGGGCGGCTGCTGCGGCCCGGCCTCTCCCGCCCCGGGGGCTGACAAGAAGATGGACCTCGGCCACGGTGCCCGGTTCTAGCAGCGGTCGGCCCCCGCCGCCGCAGGAATGGTATTCGCCTATACAGTCCCAATGAGTTTCATTATTTATCAGGTTGCTTCAGCCTCGCGGGACTGGTAGGGTTAGGGTGGTGAACGTGGTCAGCTTCTCAGAGCTTGCGCCGGTGCTTGCGGCGGTCTTGGGGCCCATGCTCGCGTTCGTGGTGGTGTCGATGCGCTACCAGCACCTGGATGCGATCAAGACCCGCGAGTTGATCTCCGCTTCCGAGAAGGAGACCCGCAGGCTGCTCGGTGCTGAGTTGGCCGAGATCCGGAGCGATCTATCCGACGCCCGCGAGCGGCTGGCTCGCATCGAGGGTCGGTTCGGCATCGGCGCGCCGCTATCGCGAGACAAAGCGAACGAATCGGACGAGGCGCTACCGACGGCGAGTGATTCTGGCCCGAGGCTCCCAGCGACCTGACTTGGAGCAGGCGGGCGCGCTGTCGTCGTCTACAGACCGAGGAAGCCTCCGCCGTCGGCGACGATGGTCTGGCCGGTGATGTAGCGGGCGCCGTCGGAGGCCAGGAACACCGCCACCGGCCCGATGTCGGTGGCCGCGTCGCCGAGGCGCCCCAGCGGTGTGCGGGCGACCAGGCGGGTCTCCAGGTCGGGATTGGCGGCTACGGCCGCGTCCATGGCCGGTGTGCGAGCCACCGGGGCGATGGCGTTCACCCTTACGCCGTAGGGACCCCACTCCCGGGCCAGGCTCTTGACGATGCCGCGCTGGGTGGCCTTCACCGTGGCGTAGACGGGCAGGTTGGCCGATCCCTCCACCCCCGCGGGCGACGTGAGCAGGATCAACGTGCCCGGCCGTCGCCGGAGGTGGGGCAGCGACGCCCGGGCGCAGAGGAAGCTCGCGGTGGTGGCGGTGGCGATCTGGGGCCGGATCCTGTGGCTGCCGGTGAGCTGCACCCCTCCGGGCCGTCCCGCGTGAGCCACCGCGTTGTGGACCACGATGTCGAGCCCGCCGAAGCGCTCCACCGCCTCGGCGATCGTGGCCTCCACGTCACTGGCTTGGGTGACATCGCAGCGGACGAAGGCAGCTTCGTGGCCGGCGGCCCGGATCGACTCGGCCGCGGGCTCGCCGTTGGCGGCTCGGCGGGTGGCGATCACGACCGCGGCTCCCGCGCCAGCCAAGGCCCATGCGATCCCGGCTCCGACGCCCTGCCCGGCCCCGGTCACCACCGCGACCTGGCCCTCCAGTACCCGGTTCCCGTGTGCTCCGGTCATCCGGCCATCCAGGTTCCACCGTCCATCACCAGCGAAGCGCCGGTGAGGCCCCCAGTGATCCGGCTGTCGGCCAGGCTGTCGATCACGGCCGCAATCTCTGCCGCGTCTGGCAGCCTGCCCAGCGCGGCGTCGTGCAATGCGGTGGCCTCGACCGCCGCAGCCGAGTGCTCCGGCGCCAGGAACATAGACGGGTGCAGGGTCACGGCGTGGGCCCGGATGCCGTCGGGGCCCCAGCTCCGGGCCAGTGAGCGTGCCAGGACCCGCAGTCCCTCGGCCAGCGCCGAAAGCGCCACGAAGCTCGCCGCGCCGGCTGCGCCGACGAGCGGCACGCAGAACACGATCGTCCCCCGCCGGGCGGCGAGATGACGGTGCGCGCCGCGGGCCACGCGGATGCCCGCCTCCAGCGGATCGTCGCAGGCCGCGGCCCAGTCGTCGGTGGTCATCTCCTCGATGCGGGCCGGGATCCGGCTCGGGGCCGGATACAGGGCGTGCACCACGAGATCGAGCCCGTCGATCGGAGTACCGTCGCTGCGGGCCAGGCTGTCCACGAACCCGTCGCCGACGTCGGCGGGCGCCGGGTCGACCCGCACCACGTCCCCCGCCAGCTCAGCAGCCAGCGCGGCCGCAGGGTCGCCGCCGCCCACGACGAGGACGTCGCGGCTCATGTTCCCGACCGCCGGGCTGCGATGCGCTCCCTCAGCTCCACTCCGATCCAAGCGCTGGCACCGCCCACCGCGACGGTGCTTACGACCCACAGCCAGGCCGCCAGCGAGGGCACGTCGAGCTGGAAGAACTCCCGGAGGAAGGGCCAGGCCATGGCGGCCCCGTAGGAAGCGGCCATCGCTGCGGCCAGCCCCACCTTCCAAGGCCGCAACGGGCGGCTGATGAGCAGGAGAATCACCAGGCCGATGCCTAGAAGCGTCATTGTGGCCGACGTGCGGGCCTCGTCGAGGCTTACCCCGTCGAGGCGGCGCACGATCTCGTACAGGGCGAAGGTCGCGGCGCCGGCAACTGCACCCGCTGGCAGCGAGAATCGCAGCACGCGGCCGAGGAACCCGGGCTTCACCAGCCGGTAGTTGGGGGCCAGAGCCAGGAAGAATCCGGGCACCCCGACGGAGAACGTGCCGATCAGCGTCAGGTGGCGGGGAAGGAACGGGAACGGCGAGCCGGCCAAGCCGACCAGCACGGTCAGGAGGACCGCGTAGGCGGCCTTGGTGATGAACAGGTTGGCGACCCGCTCGATGTTGTTGATCACCCGGCGGCCCTCGGCCAGCACCCGGGGAAGGGTTGCGAATCGGTTGTCCAGCAGCACGAGCTGAGCCACGGCCCTGGCCGCGGAAGATCCCGTGCCCATGGCTATTCCCATGTCGGCGTCCTTGAGGGCGAGCACGTCGTTGACGCCGTCGCCGGTCATGGCCACCGTGCGCCCCCGGGACTGCAGGGCGTGCACCATGGCCCGCTTCTGGTGAGGGTCGACCCGCCCGAACACGGTGGTCGACTCCAGGGTGTCGGCCAGATCGTCGGGCTTGTCGGGCAGCCGTCGGGCGTCGAACGCGGGCTCATGCGGCCGGCCTGGGCCATCGGCCGGGCCTTGGGCTCCGACCGAGGGGTCGCTGGTGATGCCGGCGCGGTGGGCGACCGCGGCCACCGTGGCGGGATGGTCGCCGGAGATGACCTTCAGGTCGACGCCCTGATCACGGAAGTAGGCGAAGATCTCCGGAGCATCGGGTCGGATCGTGTCGCCGAGATGCACCAGGCAGATCGGCTCGCGATCTTCGGGAAGGCGGTCGTCGGATGATGCTTCCGCTGCGGAGCGGGTGACGACCAGCACCCGGCCACCCTCGGCGGAGCCGGCTGCCGCCCTGGCCCGGGCGTCGTCGCTGGCCTCGCCGGCCCCCAGCAGAATGTCGGGCGCGCCCAGGTGGAATGTGCCCCGACGTGTGAAGCTGGCCGCGGCCCACTTGCGGGCTGACGAGAACGGCACGCTGCTGGTCAGCTCCCATCCGTCGGACCGGTCGCCGACCGCGGCTGCGATGGCCGCCAGGGTGGCGTTGGGGGCCGCATCGGCCGACGCCAGTGCAGCCAGCGTCTCGGTCGCCTCGGTCTCGGTGATCGAGCCGATGGGTTCTGCGCGGTCGAACGAGATCTCGCCAGTGGTGATGGTCCCCGTCTTGTCGAGGCACAGCGTGTCCACCCGGGCCAGCAACTCCACCGACGCCAACTCCTTGGCGAGCGCCTTACGGCGAGCCAGGGAGACGACCCCGGTAATGAACGCGAGGCTTGTCAGCAGCACCAGCCCGTCGGGCACCATGGCCACCGCGGCGGCGACCGTGCCCTGCAGCGCCTCCTGCCAGCGGTCCTCGGTTGCCAGCAGCCTCCCTAGCAGAAGCACCGTCGCCGCCGGGATGATCCATGTCAGGCGGCGCAGGATCAGGTTCACGCCGCCCTTGAGTTCGCTTCCGACCAGCTTGAACTGGCGGGCTTCCTCCGACAGGCGGGCCGCGTAGGAGTCGGCGCCGATGGCAGTGGCCCGGTACCAGCCCGCACCGGCGCTGACGAAAGAACCGGACATGACGCCGTCCCCCGGGGCCTTGTCGACGGGGTCGCTCTCACCGGTAAGCAGCGACTCGTCCACTGTGAGGCCCCGAGCGGCCACCACCTCGCCGTCCACGACCACCTGGTCGCCGGGCCGGAGTTCCAGGACGTCGTCGGCCACCACCTCGCTGGTGCCCACCTCGCGGCTCTGGCCGTCTCGCACTACCCGGGCTCGGGGCGCCGACAGCACGGCCAGCTTGTGCAGCGTGCGGCGGGCCTTGAGCTCTTGCGCGATGCCGATGACGCTGTTCGACACCACAACACCCGCGAACAGGGCGTCGGCCGGGAAGCCCGCCACCATGATCAGTACGAACATCGAGCCGATGATGGCGTTGACCGGGGTCAGCACGTTGTTGCGCACAATCTCGCCCACCGTGCGCACGGGGGCGTCGGGCACATCGTTGGTGCGTCCTTCGATCACCCGCTGCCGGACCTCGGCGGTGCTCAGTCCGGCGGGTACGTCAGTGCGCTCGGGCATCTTGTCGGCAGGTGCGGGACTGGGGGCGTCGTTTCGCAAAGCCGGCTAGACCCGCTCGACGCGCTTGAACGCCTCGCCGTGGGCCAGGCCTGCCCGGCGCCCGGCGGTCCGGCACGTGTCGAGGACGCGGGAGCGGAAGGCGGCCAGGTCCGTGCCGTCGTCTTCGGGGCCGATTCCGTGGGTGCTGCGGAACTGGCTCTCGTGGGCGAGCAGGGCGCGCACCTTGGCCTCCATGTGGTCCTCGGCCACCTGCTCGACGTGGTCGGGGTCCTCGCACTCGAACAGCAGCAGTTCGACGGGCCGGTGGTGGGGGACTCCGTGCTCCTTGTAGAAGTGCGGGTCCCGGGCCGAGACGACGGCGTCCATGCACAGGAATCCGGCCGCCCGATGGTCGGGATGCAGGCGCCAGCGCTTGAAGGGGTCATGGCCGAGCACCACGTCGGGGCGCAGCTCCCTGATGATCCTCGCCATCCGGCTGCGCAGAGCCATGGTCACCTCCAGCTCCCCGTCCACCTCGCCGAGGAAGCGCACCTCGCCGGTGGCGCCGAGCCGGCGGGCGGCCTCGGACTGCTCCGCCTCCCGACGCTCCACCAGCGCCGCGATGTCGGCGTTGGCGTCCCAGGTTCCCTTGGAGCCGTCGGTGCAGACCAGCAGGCTCGCCTCGCAGCCGGCCTCGGCCCATTTGGCCAGCGTCGCCCCGCAGCCGAACTCGATGTCGTCGGGATGGGCGCCGATCGCCAGGGCCCGACCCGGAACGGCCAAATCGACGGTGGTCACCGGCTCGTCACCGGCTGGTCACCAGTTCATCGAGCCCCAGCGCGCTGCGGAGGGCCTCGGGCAGTTGGCGCAGGTCCTCGGGATGGTCGATGTCGATGGAGAGGGTGTCGTCGTCAACGACGTTCACCTCGAGCCCGAGCCGTTCAGCCTCGGCGACATGGCGCCCGAAGGAGCCCGGCCCGTACGAGAACTGGAAGCCGGCGGCAGTGGGTACGCACACCACGTTGGAGCCGTCTCGCCGCCGATCGCCGACGATGGTCAGTCCTGGCCCTACCGCCGGTCGCAGCGTTCGGGCCAGGGCCAGATCGGCGTGGGCCACCACGGCGCGCTCGACTCCGGCGGTGGCCAGGTGATGCACGGCCGCAGAGACGGCGATGGTCAGGCCGGGGCGGCCGGCCGCCACGACCGCTGCGCCCAGATCCGTGGCCCAGTCGGCCACCTCGGCGTCGTCGGTGGCCACGTGGACGGGCATCGGATCGGCCGCCGACAGGACCCGGTCCGCCATCAGGAGCATCAGGTCGCGGCAGCGGGCCTCGCCGAGGATGCCCGCGAGCCGGGACAGCGCGCCGTCGAAGGAGCGGATGGGAACGATCACCGCCGTCGAGGGCTCTTCAGGGACTGGTGGCGACGCCACTAGGCGGCTCCGGGCATTGGAGTTCGAGGGCTGCGCCGAGTCTAGGGTTGCGGCTGTGAACGTCCGGGTCGCGGTGATCGGCGGCGGGTCGTGGGGCACGACCGTCGCCCATCTGTGCGCTCACAACACCGCCGCGGTGCTCTACGCCCGTGATCCGGCCGTGGCCGGCGCGGTGAACTCGTCCCGCGAGAACCCCCGCTATCTCCCTGGGAGGTTGTTGCATCCCGACCTGCGGGCCACGTCCGACGTCGTCGCGGCCGCGGCCGGCGCCGACGCTGTCGTCATGGCCGTCCCCTCTCACGGCTTTCGCGGGACTCTGAGCCTGCTCGGGCCCCACATCGGTGAGCGCACACCGGTGGTGTCGCTCACCAAGGGCCTCGAGGGCCACACCCGCAAGCGTATGACCGAGGTGGTGGCCGACGAACTGCCCGGGCGCCCGGCCGGTGTATTGACGGGTCCGAACCTGGCCAAGGAGATTCTCGCCGGACACGCTGCGGCGGCCGTTCTGGCCATGCCGGCGGCCGACGGGCAGCTGGCCGACCAGCTCCGCGACGTCTTCTGTGCCAACGACTTCCGGGTGTACACCAACACCGATGTCGTAGGGGCGGAGATCGCTGGCGCCACCAAGAACGTGATCGCCCTGGCCGCCGGGATCGCGCACGGGTTGGGTTCCGGGGACAACACCCGGGCTGCTCTCATCACCCGGGGCCTGGCCGAGATGACCCGGCTGGGGGTGGCTCTCGGCGGCGACCCTCTCACCTTCGCGGGGTTGGCCGGCGTCGGCGATGTCGTGGCCACCTGTGTCAGCGTCCAGAGCCGGAACCGCCACGTCGGCGAGCGCTTAGGACGGGGCGAGACCATCGGCGAGATCGTGGCGTCCATGGACCAGGTGGCCGAGGGCGTGAAGTCCACTCCAGTGGTGGCGTCGCTGGCCCGCTCGCTGGCCGTCGACATGCCCATCACCGAGGCCGTGCGGACCGTCATCGAGGAGGGCCGCCCCGCGGCGGCGGCCTACCGCGCCCTGCTCGAACGCCCACCGACCAGCGAAACCCGCTGGTGAGCCGGCGCCCAGCCGGCCCGTCGCGTCGCCGCTGACCCGGTGGCCGACGAGACCGACCATCCGCAGACGATGGCGGGAGACTACGAGCGCACGGAACTGCTCGGTGACCTGGACGGACCGGTCGCGGCGGTCGACCGCGCCGGCACCATCGCTCTGCTTGATGAGGACTGGCGGATCAGCTGGGCCGTCGGCGCCGGGGACCGCTGGCACATCGCCGCCCACGAGGCAGCCGTGCGAACCAGGCTGGTGGACGGGATGCCGGTCGCGGCCACCTCCATGAGGGTGCCGGGTGGAGACGTGGTCCAGCGGGCGGCCGCGGTGCGCGACCCCTCGGGCCGAGGTGTGGTGGTGGAGTTCGTGAACGAGTCGGCCGGGCCGGTGAGTGTGGCGCTGGCGGTGTCCGGCTCGATCTCGACCGCACAGGTGCGAGGATCTCGCCTTCTGGCCGACGGCCGGGTTGCTCTGGAGTTCGACCGGACGCCCGGGGGAGCGGCGGCCGTCAGCGACGGCGAAATATGGGAGGTCGTCCGGTCCGGGCCGCGGGCCGGTGACTGCGAGGCTCGCAGCCGGTCGGGTCTCGCGGCTGCCGCGGCGCTGGTTCCGCTGGCTGTGCGAGTGCCGCTGCGGTTGACCCTGCCCGTCGCCGGTGGGCCCGTCGAGGCCCGACCACCAGAGCGGGTCGCGGCTGGCTGGCTCTCCCTCGTGTCGAGAGCCGCGTCGGTCGCGCTGCCCGACGAGACTGCGGAGCGGGCCTGGCTTCGGGGGATCGCGGCCTGCGTTCTCGCTGCCGGCGGGGCCGACCCTGCAGTCGCGTCGCGAGCCGCGGTCGTGCTCGACCGGGTGGGCCTGCCCGACGAGGCCGACAGGGCCCGCGAGTTGATCCTGGATGCCTCGGCAGGGTCGGGGCCGGCGGCTCAAGATGCCGTCGCAGGGTTGCGGGCCCTGGCGTCGCGCCGGCTGCGCAGCGGCCGGGTCTCGGGCCTGGCCGAGTGGGCGGGTCCGCTGGTCGGCGCCGCGGGCGACCAACTCGACGCCGTGACGCTGGAGCAGGTCGCGTCGGCCCTGGAGCCGGAAGCGCCCGCGGCGGCTCGTGACGCGCGCCGCCTGCTCGCCGAGTTGTCCGCGCCAGCCCCGGCGGCTTCCGGCGATCGCGTGGAGGCGGCGGTTCGGGACGGCATGGCGTTCGGCGGTGACGGCCTGGCCGGGATTGAGTCCGTTCTGGATTGCCTGGTGGGCGAGGCTGCTGATCACGTCGCGATGATGCCCGCGCTGCCCGCAGCATGGCGAGGGGCATCCGCCGACGCCCTCTCGATCGTGACCCGCCACGGCACCCTGTCGTTCTCGGTGCGCTGGCACGGATCGCGTCCGGCTCTGCTGTGGGACTTGACCCACGATCGCTCGAGGACCGGCGGGCGTGACGATGGGGTGGCGCTGCGATGCGGGCTCGACCCGTCCTGGTCTGCGCCCGGCTCCGCGGGCGAGGCCCTCCTGGGTCCCGTTGCCTAGCCTGCGGCGTGACCGTCGGTATTGGTGCTGACCTCGGGCGTGTGCGACACTGCTGACATGGAGACTCACGCTCTGCCCGCGCCGGTCGCCCCGGCGCTCGAGGAAATCGACATACCGGTCTGGGCCTGGGCCCTGGTGGCGCTCGCTGCGGTGGTGTCGTACTTCGTCATGCTTGAGAACGGCGCAGTGCTCAGCCACGCCGCCGGGACCCTGCACGAGTTCTTCCACGACGGCCGGCACTTCGCCGGCGTCCCCTGCCACTGACGCTCCGACCGCCGCGAAAGAGCCTCCCGCCGGGGTCGGTGCGCGAGGCCACCACGGCTAGATCACCCCGATGAGGCGTCTGCTGACGGCCGGCAGCCTCGCCGGGCTGGCTGCCGGCGTCGCCTCCGCTCTGTTCGCGGCCACCGCGGGCCGTGGGTCGATCCGGGACGCCATCGCCCTGGAGGACAGCATCAGCCACGCCACCAGCGGCGCCCATCACGAGGACCTCTTCGCTCGGGGCACCCAGGAGATCGGCGGAGCGATCGGGCTGATCGTGTTCGGGCTGGCCCTGGGCGTGATATTCGCGGTCGTGCTCGGCGCGGTCGGGCCCCGGCTGGCAGCATCCACGCCCCTGATCGCCTCGATCCGGCTCGGATGGGTGGGGTTCATGGCGGTGGTGGTCGTGCCTTTCCTCAAGTACCCGGCCAACCCCCCGGCGGTCGGCGATCCCTCCACCGTCAACGAACGAACGATGCTGTACTTCGCTGTGTTGGCACTGTCGATCCTGCTGGCATGGGCGGTGTGGCGGTTCCATAGGGCCGCTCGACTGGCACCCACGTCACAGGCCTGGGCAACGGCCGCGCTCTACACCGCGGGTCTGATCGTGATCTTCGTGGCGCTTCCGGCGAGCCCCGATGCCGTCGAGGCTCCCGCCGACCTCGTTTGGCGATTCCGCCTGGCCGCTCTCGGCGGGTTGGCCGCACTCTGGGCCGTGCTGGCCCTGGCCACCGGCACGCTGCTGTCGCGGCCAGCCCGAGACTCGAACAACGCTCAGTCCTCCGCGTAGATCTCCAGGTGGCGTCGGGCTGTGCTCGACCATGAGTAGCGGCCGGCGGTGGCCGTGCCGTTGGCCCGCAGCCTCTCCACAAGCCTGGGCTCGTCTCTCACCCGGGCCATGCCGGCGGCCAGCGAGGCCGGGTTGGCCGTCTCGGTCATGACCGCATCGACATCGTGGGTCAGGAACTGTCGGAAAACCTCGATGTCGGAGGCGACCACGGGCAGCCCGGCGGCCAGGGCCTCCAGCACCACCAAGCCCCAGCCCTCGCTGACGGACGGGAACACGAAGCTGTCAGCAGCACCGAACCAGCCGGGCAGCTCGGCGTCGGGAACCGTGCCGACCAGCACCACGTCGTCGTCGAGTCGCAGGCCATGGGAGCCCAGCGATCCGAGCACCTCGTCGCGGTAGGCCCGGTAGTCCTGGAACGAGTGCCCTCCCACCACGGCCAGCATCGGGGGCAGGCCCGGCATGGCCTTGAGCAGGCCCAGCGCCTCGACCAGATAGCGCGAGCCCTTGCGGGGCTCGATGCCTCCCACCGTCAGGAACACGTGGCGGTGGGCCGCGCCGATGCGGCCTCGCAGCCGGTCCCGCTCACCGGGCGGCCCAGCGTCCGCGAACCGCTCGACCCTCACACCGTTGGTGACCACCGCCGCCTCCACGCCGTACTCGTCGAGAAGGCGCCGCCTCCAGGGTTCGCTCACCACCAACACCCGATCGGGCTCGAGGATGGCCGCGTCCTGGCACTCGACGAGGGCGGGGGTGGTGAAGTCGTCGATGTGGTGAACCGTCCGCAAGAGCCGAAACCCGCCACCGCCGTCCCTCACCCGGGCCGCGGCTCTGGCCGAGATGCAGTCGTGGGTGTGCACGATGTCGAATCGGCCGCGCAGGTCTGCGAGCCCCGCCGTGAGGGCGTCGATGTGCGAGAACACCCTTTCGGTCAGGGTCTCAGCCCGGGGAGGGGCCTCGATGATGTGCACAGGCACCGCGGCGGCCCTGAAGAATCCCTCCGACGGATCGCCCAGGGCGATGAGGGTCACGTCGACGCCCTCAGCGGCCAGAGCCTCCGCTAGTTCCACGCTGTGCACGGCGCCGCCACGAGGTTTGACCGAATAAGTGGCGATGGCGATCCGGCCCAGGGACCTCACAGGTCTTGATGGACGAGGGCAGGATCGCGGTTGACGAGAGCAGACGCGGCCAGGGCCGCCCGGGCGTTCGTGTCGGCGACGATGCAGCCGGCCTGGCGCATCTCGTCGCGCTGACGCTCGAACCCCTGCGGGTCGCGGTCGGTGCCCAGGACGTAGGCCACCACGGCCGCGCCCGCAGCCACCAGCTCCGCCGCCACTGGAGCCAGTACGGCACCGGGGTCGGGGTGGGCGCCGTCGCCGATGACCACATCGAGCAGCACGACGGCCACGGTCGGGTCCGCGACCTGCTGGCGCAGAAACTCGACTCTGGCTTCGGGGTCGATCATGGGGTGGGGCCGGCCTTGGGTGTACTCCTCCTCGCCCAGGTCCAGGCACACGTGAGCGTGGGCGGGGCCGGGTAGCCCCCACGACGGCTCGAGCGGCGTGTTCGAGAACACGGGCCCGATGTGACGGCTGGCGATGACCATGGCCTCATATGCCAGCGTGCCCCCGCTGAACAGCCCGACCATGCGCCTCCGGGAGGGGTCGAGGGCGGTGGTGAGCATGGCGACCTCAGCATCGATCGAGCCGACCGGATCGGGCTCCGCGGAACCGAGCGCTCTCAGCGCGGCCGCGGCGCCTGCCTCGAGCGTGGCGCACACCGTGACGCCGGGCCCGGCATCCACCGGCTGGTCCAACCCGATCAATGCGGCCACCAGCGGCTTGCTGCGGGAAGCGCCCAGCAGGCGTTCGGCGACCTCGGCTGCGGGCGGCTTGGACACCAGAAGCGTCAACTCGGTCCCTTCGTGGCGCTCCAGCGCCTCGATGGCTGCCTCGGCCATGGCCCCTTCGACCGCGGAGGAAAGGTCCCGGCCGCCCACTCCGATGACATGGGAGACCCCCGACCCCCAGCGGTCGAGCAGCGTCATCACTTCCTGGGCACCGGTTCCGGCCGCGGCCACCACCCCTACCGGGCCCGGCGCGACCCGGTTCGAGAAACCGAGCCCCACCCCGGCCAGCACCGCAGTACCCGCGCCCGGTCCCATGACCAGCCGACCGAGCGAGCGGGCCCGGCGCTTCAGGTCGATCTCGTCGGCCAGCGACACGTTGTCGCTGAACAGCAGCACGTCGAGCCCTCGGCTCAGGGCCTTGTGGGCCTCCAGGGCCGCATACGGGCCGGGCACGGAGACGATGGCGACGTTGGCCTCGGGTGCCGAAGCCAGCGCTTCGCCCAGATCAGCGGGGCGTGCGTCTGCCGCCGCGGCACCGGCGCCTGCCGACCCGCTCTCCTCGAACAGCACCGCCCAGGCCCTCAACAGCGCGGCCGGCAAATGCTCCTCGGTGCCCTTGATCGCCAGGACGAGGTCGTTGGCCGCTGCTCCGTCGAGCCCTTCGGCCACTCCCTCGTCGGACAGGACCTCCAGGTTGGCAGGAGTGGCCATGAGCGCCCAGGCCCAGTCCACGCCGGGAGCCTCACGCATGGCGCGGGTGGCCTCGAGCAGTCGCACGCTGTCGACGTAGCAGTCCGGGACGACTTTGGCTCGCGCGGTCATGGCGTGCGGCGGTCAGGTGAGCAGCGCGGGCACCGGGTCGGGAACGATCCGTGTACCACGAGGACCTTCTATCACGCCGGCGGGCTCGTCGAGGGTCCCGTAGACCAGTTCGGGACTGGTGATGGCCGAGATCCGTCCCGGAGATTCCACGAACTCGATGGCCGCCTCGACCTTGGGTCCCATGCTTCCCGGCGGGAACTGGCCGTCAGCCAGGTGGAGCCTGGCCTCGGTCGCCGTCATCTCGGCCACCGCCTGCTGCCGGGGAGTGCCGAAATCGAGTTGCACCGCGGCCACACCGGTCACCATCACCAGAGCCTGGGCCGCGACCGCGTCCGCGATGCGTTCGGCCGCGAAGTCCTTGTCGATGACCGCGTCGACACCCCGGTAGGCGCCGTCGGCGGACCGCGCCACCGGGATCCCGCCCCCGCCGCCGGCCACCACTATGTAGCCGAGGTCGATGAGGGCCGATATGGCGTCGGCCTCGATGGGTGCCATCGGCAGCGGCGATGGGACCACCCGCCGGTAGCCGCGCCCGGAGTCCTCAACCATGGTCCAACCCCTCTTTGATGACAGGGTCTCGGCTTCGGAACGGTCGAAGAACGGACCGATCGGTTTGGTGGGTTCCGACAGTCTGGGGTCACCGGAGTCAACCTCGACGTGGGTGATGATGGACACCGCCCCGGCGATCTCCTGCGTGCACACCTCGTTGAGGGCTAGGCAGATCAGGCTTCCCAACTGACCCTGGGTCATGGCTCCCAGCGTGAACAGAGGCAGGGCGGGTACGAGGTCGATCGATCCCTCGTGCTGGATGGCGAGGTTGCCGACCTGGGGGCCGTTGCCGTGCACGATCACCACGTTCCAGCCCTTGCGGATCAGCGAGCGAACCGACATGGCCATGGCCAGCGCGTTGGCGTACTGCTCCTCCAGGGTGCCCCGCTGGTCCTCGCGGATCAGCGCGTTGCCGCCGAGAGCGAGGACTGCGGTCTCGGTCAAGGCGCACTCCCTCTCGTCAGGTTCGATCGGGTCCGGTGGATCCGATCCCGGTTCTCGAATCTGCCGATAGCAGAACCGACTTTCTTATAGTAGATGAGGCATTCAAGGCCCTGCCAAGACACAATGATCGGTGCTGCAGAAGCCGAGCGCGTAGGGAGAAGGAGTCGGCACCATGAGCAACCGCTCACCGGCCACAGACCCCACTGCGGTGCTGGCCGCCCACTGGGACGAGAGCGAGCGTCGGCTCTATCCGGTGGCCACCACCAACCCCGACGCCTACCAGTCCGCGGTGAGGCTGGTGAGAGCAGTGGCCGACGCTCTCGCTGAGGTCGAGGACCTGGACGGGCTGGCCGAGTCGTGGGAGCGCCGGTCCGATCTGGTGGACGAGGCGCTGCGGGCCGGCGGGGACATCGCCGGGTACCGGCTGCCCGAGCCGGAGATCGCCGGGGCCGGGTTCGCGATGCGCCGTCGCGAGCTGCTGGCCGAGCAGGCCGAGCGGCGGCGCCGGGACTGCATCGCCGCGGCCCGCGAGGCCGGGCAGGCGTGGGCGGTCATCCACGAGCAGGGCGACTTGGATTCCGGCCTCGTCGACCCCTACCAGCGCATCGAACTGCACCTGGCCACCGGGCTGGCGGTGGTCAGCACCGTCGAGCCCGATCCCTCCACGATGACGCCCACCTATGTGGTGATGGTGGCCGCGCTGGGCGGCGAGCACGGTGAGACGGCCGACTTGGACGCGGCATCATTCGGCGACGTCGAGACGGGCGACCCTGAACTGTTCGAGGATCACCGGCAGACCATGAAGAGCCGGATCGAAGCGGCCGGATCCTGACATGGCGGCATCACTGAGAGGCCGCGCGGGTAGGCGAGCGAATCCGGCACATACGGGCGCGGCCGTGGCCCGAGCGGCCCGTGAGCGCAGCGAACAAGAGCGGGAGTCACCACCCTGCACCGCGAGGCGGCTTCACCTACCCGCGCACGCTCCAAGTGAGCCGCGAGGCGCTTGCCCCTGCCCGCGCACGTTCTCAGGCCCAGAGACCGGTGACAGGCTCGTGGGTGAGGTCCATCACGGAGCGGGCGTCTCCGCCGAGGTGCAAGTTCAACAATCCGTCGCCGGTGAGGGTGCCGACCATGGCCGCGGTGAGACCGGCGTCGCGGAACAGGTCCGCACACGCCCCGGCCCGGTCCGTGGCCAGCCAGAAGGCGTAGGTCGGGAAGCTCACCAGCCACCGGGCCAGGTCGACTCCTTGAGGGACAGGCAATTGGCCAAGGTTGATGTCGGCACCGAGCAGGCCGGGCTCGAGGAGCATGGCCAGCGAGCCGATCACCCCGGCCATGCTCACGTCCTTGGCCGCCGACACCAGCCCCGCTCGGGCCGCGTCGGCCAGCAGGCGCACGTCGGCAGCCAGGCGCGGCCCTTGCGTCGCGATCGTTGTGAAGAACGGGAAGTCGCTGCGCATCCGGCCGTCGAGGCAGCAGACGAACACCAGTTCCTGGCCCGGGCCGGCCCGGGTGGCCGACAGGACCCTGTCGGCGCTCCCCAGCGCGAAGGCCGACAGAGCGGGCTCGCCCGCGTGCTCGCTGATGTGTCCGCCCACCACCGGCACCTCGTAGAGGGCGGCTGCCTCGGCCATTCCCCTCAGGCACTCGGCCGCCACCGGGGCGGGAGCCACCACCGTGTTGACGATGGCAGTGGGAACCGCTCCCATGGCTGCGAGGTCGTTGACGTTGGCCAGCACCGCCGCCATCCCCGCGCCGTGGGGATCGGATGCCACGAACGGCGGATGCATCGCCTCGCCGCACACGATCAGCGAGCCTCCCTGCGGCATATCCACCACCGCACCGTCGTCGCCGGGTCCGGTCAGCGCGTCAGGCTGCTCAACCGCGCCGCGCACAGCTCGGATGGCGCGCTTGGCGAGCAGGCCCGGATGGGAGCGCACCGCGGCCACCAGCTCGTCCAGGTCGATCCGCGATGAGGCCTCCGGCGGTGGCACGGCCGCACGGTACAGCAGCCGCGGCCCTGGTCGCCGCGCCCGCGTCGTATGCCCGCGAGAGGGTGGTGGAAGCGGCGTCCGTCGGCGAAGGGGTGCTGGAGGCTGTGTCCGACGGGTTCGCCGGTCGGGTCGGCGGCGTCTTCGATGGCGGGTTCTACGTCCTGGACCCTTTGCAGGCCGTCTTCGCGGTCCTGGGCCCCCAGTCCTGGGCCGGGCCCCTGCACCTGGTAGCCGCAGAGCTGCGCGAGCTTCCTAACTGCCACGACGAGGTGACCGTCGCGGGCGGGATCCTGGAGGCGGGCCGCACGCGGATCCGCGTCGACGCGGACAAGCGCTGGGCACCCCGCCTGCCGGAGCGTCTCGCGGCGGACGCGGCGGCATGGCACGGCATGGCCGATCCCGTCGATCCCGAGCTGGACGGGGTGTGGGACGCGGTGACCGGCGATGTCCGCCGTGGCGACCTGGCAGCCGCAGCTCGTCGCCTGCAGGGGCGGGGCGCCGGACTCACGCCGAGCGGCGACGACATGCTCGCGGGGATGCTGCTGGTGTGCGCCATGGATCCAGCATGTCGTGGAGCGCTGGGCCGCCTGGCCCGCTCGGCCCGCACCACCGCGCTGAGCAGTGCCTACCTGAGGTGGGCCGCGGAGGGCCAGAGCATCCAGCCCGCGCACACCCTCCTCGACGCGGCCGCCGACGGCGACCCGAACGCAATGGGTCGGGCCGCCCGGTCGCTGGCCGCAGTGGGCGCGACATCGGGCCGCGCGCTCATCGCCGGCGTCGCTCTGGCTGCCACCGAACTGCCCGCAATCAGTCCCGACTCTTAGAATGGTGTTGCGGCCCACCGCGGTGTGACGCCGGTCAGGAGATCACCCGATGCCCATCTCCGAGTCTCCCCGGTTCCTCGAGACTGCCGCTCGTACATCCAAGCCGCGCCGTGACGGGATCACCCACGTCATCGACAAGGGCACGCCTCTGGCGGCCATCAATGAGCTGCTCGAAGCCCACGGCCCGTTGATCGACGTCTGGAAATTCGGCTTCGGCACGGCCTACGTAGACGACAGGGTCGGCGCCAAGGTCCAGCTCCTGCGGGGTCACGAGGTGAGGGCCTGTCCGGGCGGGACCCTTCTGGAGGCGGCTTGGTGGCAAGGCCGGAGTGAGGAGTTCTTCGAGTGGGCCGGGCACGTCGGTTTCGACTGCGTGGAGGTGTCGCGGGGTGCCACCGGGCTGCCGGCCTCCTCCAAGCGAGATCTGATCGCCGTGGCACGCGACCACGGATTCGAAGTGTTCGCCGAGGTGGGCAGCAAGGATCCCGACGAGCCCGCACTGCCCTCGGAATGGCTGGAGGAGGCCAGGAGCGACTTGGACTGCGGTGCTCGCTGGCTGGTCGCCGAAGGCCGTGAGAGCGGGACCGTGGGCCTCTACGCCGCCGACGGGTCGGTCCGGGCCGACCTTGTGGAGGCGCTGGCACATCTCGACGACGCGCCCGTCGTCTACGAGGCGCCGCTGCGCCAGCAGCAGGCCTGGCTCGTCAACCACCTGGGTGCGAACGTCAACCTCGCCAACATCGCGCCGTCCGAAGTGCTTGGGGTGGAGGCCCTCAGGAACGGGCTGCGCTCCGACACCCTCCGAACGAGCCTTCCGTCCCGCGCCCCGGATGCGATCCCGGACCCGGAGCCCCTCGATTTGTCCGAGCCGGTCCCGGGTGCCGGTTCGGAGCGGCTCGGCCGCTAGAGCCGTGTTCGATCTGGATCCGGCCGCGCCCAACGTGATGCCGGCCCGTTACCGGCAGGTGTCGGTGGCATCGGTTCCCAGCCTGTCGCCCGACGATCTTGTGACCCGCTTCACCGGACGCGAGGCGTACCACAGGACCAGATTCGTGATCGCCAGGCTGGACGGCGATCCCGAGCGCGGCGCGCTGGTGGAACTGGCCCGAGACGGCAGCGACGACCTGTTCTCCGAGGCGATGGCCGCCCGTGTGCTGGCCTCGGCCGACGAGTGCGCCTACGTCCGCGACGACAGCCTCGACCCGGGCGTCGGATCCCACCTGGTTCAGGCCGCAGCCCGGTGCCCCGACCACCGATGCGTGGTGGTGGAGGGCCGGTACCGCCACGTGAGCTTCCTGCTCAACGCCGACCCCATCCGGGTGACGGTGCTGGATGTCGTGCCGCCGGAGCCCTCCAAGCTGTCGGACCAGGTAGCCAGGGTTCTGGACACGGCCGAGGACCTGCCCCCCATCACGGTGAGCGAACGGATCGTCGACAGCCGCTCGCTGGTGGCCGAGGCGGGCTCGCAGCCGTCCGGGGGGCTGATCGTTCCCTGCCGCGGCGGGGGGATCGAGATCGAGGGAGTGTCGGTGTCGCATCTCGACGAGCGACCGTCCTTCGCCGGCTCGACCCTGCTCGGCTGCGAGCGCTCCCAGCAGATTCACCGCTGGTTCTACGGGACCGACCCGCCCCGCACCATCGACTGGTGCCCCCGCCGGCTGATGGACGCAGCCGGCGGCGACGGCGACGGCTCGGGCTTTGTGCTGAGCCGCTGCTGCATGCTGGAGGAGGGACTGGAGCGGCACGGCGACACCGCCATGGTGCCGTGGGGCGCGACCCTCGACGAGGTTCGCAACGCCCTTCACTCGCTGGCTGAATCCTGGGACGGCCGGTGGACGCCCACCTGATCGACTCGGCCGTCTACGGCCACGGGTGGTCCACACCGGAGTCGCTGGCCCTGTTCTCTGAGCGCGCCCGCCTGTCCCGCTGGGTGCGGGTGCTCAAGGCTCTCGCCGGGGCGCAGGCCGACCTCGAGATCATCCCGGCCGCTTCCGCCGCGGCGATCGAGGGCCTCGATGCGGACCGGCTGGATCCGGCCGCGGTCGGCGCCGAGACCCGGCGGACATCGCACTCCACCATCGGGCTGGTGCGCGAACTCCAGGCCCACCTGCCCGCCGAGGCCCGGGAGCACGTCTACTACGGCGCCACCGTGCAGGACATCACCGACACCGCCGCGGCGTTGGAGATGCGCGATGTCGGCGCGATCGTGTGGCGCGACGTGCGGGCTGTGGAGGGCGCGCTGCTGGAGCTCGCGGGGCGCCACCGCGACACGCCCATGCTGGGCCGCACCCACGGCCAGCCCGGCGCTCCGGTGACCTTCGGGCTCAAGGCGGCCTCCTGGGCCGACGAGACGGCCCGCCACCTGGAGCGGTGGCGCCAGAGCCGTCCCCGCCTGGTGGTGGGCCAGCTGGCCGGGGCGGTGGGGGCTCTGGGCTTCTACGGGGAGCTCGGTCCCGAGCTGCGCCGTCGCTTCTGCCGGCGTCTCGAACTGGGCGAGCCCGCCATCTCCTGGCTCACTGCCCGGGACCGGATCGCCGAGTTCGCCAACAACTCGGCTCTGGTCTCGGCGACCATGGCCCGCATGGCCAACGAGGTGTACAACCTCCAGCGACGCGAGATCGGCGAGGCCGCGGAGGCGGCGTCGGAGGCCACCGTGGGCAGCATCACGATGCCCCACAAACGCAACCCGGAGCGCAGCGAGCAGATCGTGACCCTGGCAAGGCTGGTGCGCTCGGCCGCAGGTGTTCTCACCGAGACGATGGTCGGCGACCACGAGCGCGACGCCCGCACCTGGAAGACCGAGTGGGTGCTGCTGCCCGAGATGTGCCACTACCTGCTGGCCCAGCTCAGCCTGGCCCGCGGCCTCACAGCCAGCATCGAGGTGGACGCCGTCGCGATGGCCGCCAACTTGGAGACCATGGGCGACTTCGGATCCCAGGAGCTGCTGAGACGCCTGTCGGCGAGGCTGGGCAAGCACCGGGCCAACGACGAGCTGCAGGCGGCCTACCGGACGGCCCGCCTCAGCGGCCGCCCGCTGGCAGAGGCTCTGGAGGGCATCGCCACCCCGGACGAGCTCGAGGGCCTGGACCAGCCCGCTACCGGGGCGGCCGGACCGATGGTAGACACCGTGATCGCCGAGGCGACCAAGCGCCGTGCCACCGAGACCGATGAGTGGATCTAGGCCGGACCCAGGCCCCGAGGCGGTCCGCGGAGGACGGCTGGTGGGGCCGTCGGCGGAGGCGCCCGCGCCGGAACTGATCGACGCGGGGTTCGCGTGGGAGATCGCCGACGCTCCGCTGCTGCACCACGGGCTGAACCTCGCCGATCTCGGCCATGTGCTGGACCTGCGGGAACGGGGCCTCATTCCCCAGCCGGCCGCGGCCGACCTGCTGGAGGTGCTGCTCGACGCCTACGGCACCGACGCGGCTGACTTCCCCTACGACGCCGCTTCCGGTGAGGTCTACAACTCGCGTGAGCGCCACTTCGTGGAACGCATCGGGGACTCGGCAGGATGGCTCCACGCCGGCCGTCCCCGCCGGGAGGCCGCCCGGGTGGCGCTGCGGCTGCTGCTGCGGTCCCAGACGGCGCGGCTCATCGAGGTCGGGGCCGACTTCGCATCGACGGCGGCCGCGGTGGCCTCCGATCACGCCGAGACGTTCATGGGCGACCAGACCTACCTCCAGCAGGCCCAACCGTCGACCTTCGGCCACTACCTGTTGGCCTTCGTGCCGCCCGCCCTGCGCGATGGCGAGCGGTTCTCGGCGGCCCTCGACCAGGTGAACACCAGCCCGGGCGGCGCGGGCTGCGTCAACGGCAGCCGCCTGCTCGACGACAGGAACGCCATCGCCGACATCCTCGGTTTCGACGGCGTCATCGCCCACACCCGCGACGCCATGTGGCAGACCGACGTGTTCATCGATCTGCTGGCCACGTCGGCGAGCATGATCGCCAACCAGGCCAAGCTGGCCGAGGACCTCGAGATCTGGTCGAGCCAGGAGTTCGACTTCGTGGACCTGGCCGGCCCGTTCACCCGGGCGTCGGTGCTGATGCCCCAGAAGCGCAACCCCTACTCGCTGTCGATCATCCGGGGGGCCAGCGGGGTGCTGATCGGCCGGATGAGCGGGTTCCTGGCCGTCGTGAAGAGCCCGTCGGCCCGCAGCGACAACCTGATCTTCGCCTACGGGGAGATCCCCCGGGCGCTCGACTTCACCATCCGGGTGAGTGCCCTGACGTCAGGGGTTGTGAGAACGCTGACGGTGAACGCCGAGCGGATGTGGTCCGAGCTCGAGCGGGGCTTCGCCCAGGCCACCGACCTGGCCGAGTACGTGATGGTGGCCGCCGGAGTCGACTACCGCACCGCCTACCACGTCGTGGGACAGGCCGTCCGGGCCGCCAGCGGCCGGGGGCTGCGGGGACTGGACATGACCGCGGACCTGCTGGACGACGCCGCGCAGGAGGTCTGCGGGCGGCGCTTCGGGCTCGACCCGGCCGCGCTGGCCGAGGCCCTGGACCCGCGCCGGATCGTGGCCACCCGCCGGGCGACAGGTGGAGCGTCCCCCGGCGAGGTGAGGTCGATGGCCGAGGAGTTCTCCGACCACGCGGCCCAGCTACGGGCCGGCGCGGTCGAGGCTCTCAAGGCCTACGCCGAGACTGAGGAGAGCCTGCTGTCCCGGGCCCGTGAGCTGGCGAGCGCCTCCTGAGCCTGCCGGTCCGGTTCACCGGCACCGGCCGGGATCGGAACTGCGGCCATCCTGCATTTCCCTTCCGACTGACCGCTGTCTTATAGTTGACGCAGTGGACCACGGCCGAGGAATCCGCTGACTGGGAGGCCCCGATGGACGGCATACACGACATGGGCGGAATGCAGGGCTGGGGCACGGTTTCCATCGACCCCGACGAGCCGGTATTCCGCGAGCATTGGCACGGCCGCGCCTTCGCCATGGGAGCAATGTCCATGGGCCTGTCGGGCACCAACCTCGATGCCTTCCGACACGGTCTCGAGCGCTTGCACCCCTACGACTACCTGGTCGACGGCTACTACGGTCGCTGGCTGGCGTGCGCCGAGACCCTGCTCGTCGACAGCGGCGTGCTGGCGCCCGGCGCGGTGGAGGCCCGGGCCCGCAAGCTGGCAGGGGAGTCGGTCACCGAGCCGGAGGATGTGGAGGAGAATAAGCCCGTCTACGAGCGGGGCGGTGCCGGATCGCTGCGCGAGATCGATGACCCTCCCGCCTTCTCGATAGGGGACCGGGTGACGGCCAAGGAGATCCGGACCGACGGTCACACCCGCATGCCCGGCTACATCCGGGGCCGCACCGGCACGATCCATGCACAACGCCCCGCTGCCTTGCTGCCCGACACAAACGCCCATTTCGAGGGCGAGAACCCCCAGCACGTGTACACCGTCGAGTTCGACTCCACCGAGCTCTGGGGCTCCGGCGCGGAGGCGGCCGTACTGCGGATCGATCTGTTCGAGAGCTACCTGGAGGCGACCTAGATGGCTGACCACTCCCACACCACCGACCGGCCCTCGCCCGCAGTGCGGGCCGAGGCACTGGAGTCGCTGCTGGCCGAGCGCGGCCTCGTCAAGTCCGAGGTGCTCGACGGTTTCATCAACCGTTTCGTCAACGACGTGGGCCCCATGAACGGGGCCAAGGTGGTGGCCAAGGCCTGGACCGACGACGACTACCGCGCGCAGCTGCTCGCCGACGGCACCGGCGCCATCAAGGAACTGGGCTTCGCCGGACCCCAGGGCGAGCACATCGTGGTGGTCGAGAACTCCGACGACGTGCACAACGTGGTGGTGTGCACCCTGTGCTCCTGCTACCCGTGGCCGGTCCTGGGACTGCCGCCGGAGTGGTACAAGGATCCGGCCTACCGCAGCCGCATGGTGCGCGAGCCCCGCACCCTGCTGAGCGAGATGGGCCTCGACCTCGACGACGGCGTCGAGGTACGGGTCTGGGACTCCAGCGCCGAGAACCGGTATCTGGTGCTGCCCCAGAGGCCCGAGGGCACCGACGGTCTGGCCGAGGACGAGCTGGCTGCGCTCGTGACCCGCGACGCCATGGTGGGGGTGGCCAAGGTCAGCGCAGGCTGAACGGGCGCCGGTGGCTCTCACTCTCGACATCGAAGGTCCGGCCGCTCCGCCGCGGCTCAACGGCGAGCTGGTCTTCGACGCGCCCTGGGAGGGACGCAGCTTCGCCATGGCCATGGCTCTGGTGGAGGGCGGCCATTTCACCTGGGACGACTTCCGCGACCACCTGATTGCCGCAGTGCAGCGCTGGGAGTCGGACCCAGTGGGCGAGTACCGGTACTACGAGCGTTGGCAGGAGGCCCTCGAGTCGATCGTTCAGGAGCGGGCGATCGTCTCAGGGCCCGAGGTGGACGCACTGGCCGCGGCCTACGCGGCTCGTCCAGCGGGCCACGACCACGGCGATCACGACCACGGCGATCACGACCATCATCACCATCACTGAGAGGGCACCGGGGCACTAGTCAGCCACGGTCCCGGCGTGTTGCAGTACCAGGTTTGACGCCCGGTGGCCCACGGTTTAGGTTGCGATATAACTATGTCTCATCCGACATGTCGGGGGACAGGAAGGGGCCTGTTATGCCTCCCATAACCATTGTGTTCATAGCCACTGGCTTAATTGTGTGGCTGAACGCCCTCTACTTCCTCGGCGTGGGTGCCGATCAGAAGGAAGGGGGATCGAACCCGCTCGTCAGTATCGGGAATGCGACCCTGGTCGTGGGTCTGCTGAACCTGGTCCAGGCCGTCTACATCATGTGGGCCCGGCCGCTCGACGATGCGTCTGTCGTCCTCGCCGGACTCGTCACGTTCTACGGACTCTTCTTCGTGGTGCTCGGCAAGACAGAGGTCAACGGATGGGACCTGCGCGTGGTGGGCAACCTCGCCGTGCCGACGGCCATCCTTCCGCTGTTCTGGTGGGACTTCTTCGCGGGCAGCTGGATGTTCCAGTCGATCCTGATCGTGTGGCTGGTCGCGTTCGGGTCGGTCGCCCTCACCACCTACGGAAAGCTCGAGGCCAAGCTGCTGGGCGTGATCCTGGCCGGAACCGCGATCTACACCTTCTGGGTGCCGGCCCTGATCCTCGCGACGGGCAACGAGATTCCCTAACCGCGACCGCAGCCGGGTCCTCCCGGCTCCATACCGCGACGACGGTCCGGCGAGCCGCGCCGGACACGACGTTGCCGCCTGTCCAGTGGTAGTAATGGCGTAGTGTCCCTGGCCGAACTCATCATCGATCTCCAGTTCAAGGGTCTGCGGATAAACGCCCCCTTCGAGCGGCGTCCGGGCGGCGCCGGGCCGTCGGATGCGGGCATGGTCTGGATAGAGGGCACTGCGGTGACGGTGCCGGTGGACGCCTCGTTCGTGGGCGACTCGCCGTACTCGCTCGAGCCCGAGGACGTCGGGTTCGGGATATACGCCGACGGCGTCCGGCTGGCCGGCGCGGCTCCCGCTGACCGGCCCCGCTTCTACGGCCTGACCACAGCCGACGGCGTCCCGTACTGGCAGCTGGCCCTCATGCACCTCGACTCGCTGGCCAGCACCGTGCTGCAGACCTGCGCCTACTGGGGCAACGAGGACCAGTGTCACTTCTGCGGGATCGGCGTGTCGCTGGACTCCGGCAGCACCGTGCTGGTGAAGCGCCCCGCCCAGCTGGCCGAGGTGGCGGTGGCGGCCAAGGAACTCGACGGCGCCGTGGACATCACCTTGACCACCGGCTCCACCTACGGTCGCGACAAGGGCGCCCTCTACGTTGCCAGGTGCGGGGAGGCCATGAAGGAGTCCTCGGGCCTTCCCGTCGAAGTCCAGTTCGAGCCGCCCGACGACCTCAGCGTGATCGACCAGGTGGCCGACCGGGGCATCGACTCCGTGGGCATCCATGTGGAGACGTTCGACCCTGAAGTGCTGCGCCGGGTGGCTCCCCCGAAGTACCGCACCGGCATCGACCGTTACTTCGAGACGTGGGAGTACGCCGTGGAGCGCTTCGGCGAGGGCCAGGTCTCCACCTATGTGATCCTGGGCATGGGGGAGGACCCGGACCTTATCGTGGAGGGCTGCCGCCGGGCCGCCGACATGGGTGTCTACCCGTTCGTGGTGCCCCTGCGACCGGTTCCGGGCTCGCTGATGGGCGACTGGATGCCCCCCACCGCCTCCTACGTCGAGCAGGTCGCCCGCAAGGTCGCGCCGTACCTGCTGGAGCGGGGACTGACCGCGGACAAGGTCGCGGCCGGCTGCGCCCGTTGCCAGGCCTGCTCGCCGGTGGGAGCGATCGAGCGGGAACTGCAGGGGTCGAACGGGCGCAGGCTGATCCCCGTTCAGGCCCTGGGCTGACGGCGGAGGCGGCGGTGGAGCGCATCGAGTGCTGGCGGGCTGTCACCCCCGAGGCCCGGAGCTGGCACATGCGTATCAGGCACCGGGTGTTCGTGGAGGAGCAGCGGGTCATTCCTCTCACCGACGTTGACGACTGGGACGCAGACCCCGAAACCATCCATGTGGTCGCGGGCCGGGGATCGGAGGTGATCGGCACCGTGCGCCTCTACCGCACCGACCAGGCAGGCCGCTGGAAGGGCGACCGCTTGGCCGTGCTGCCCGGCTACCGGGCGGGAATCGTGGGGATCAAGCTCGTCCGCTTCGCGGTGTCGACCGCCGCCGAAGCCGGCGGCGACGTGATGGACGCCTTCGTGCAGCTCCAGAACGTCGTCTTCTTCGAACGCATCGGGTGGGAGCACAACGGGCCGCCCGTCCCCTACTACGGCTTGCTGCACCAGCCGATGATCTTCCGGCTGGCTGAGGCCCGACGGCTGGTCGAGGCCGACATACCAGTGGACGCTCACCTGCGACTTCCCGCCGCCCGCGACGAGCCGAGCGCCCTGCTCGTCACGATGTCGTAGGCCCCTGGGGCACGGACACACACCAGCCGCGATGGGCGTCATTGACCTGCCCTCCAGGGTGGAGGTCGTCAACGTCGGGTTGGAGCGGTTCGAGACCGCGGTGCGGGACCAGGGCGCGCCCGCTGTCGGCGTCCAGTGGCGTATCCCCGCCGGCGGCGACCTCGAGGCGGTCGCTGCGCTGGCCCGGCTGCTGGGCCCGGCGTCGGACCGGGTGGACGCGGCCAACGCCGAGGTGATCAGCCGCCTGGACCGCGGCGTGCCGATGCTGCTGGGCGTGGAGCCCGCGGGCTCAGTGATCGGTGGCTTGGATGCAGGCACGATCCTGCACTGCGGGCCGCGGATCGCATGGGCCGACATGTGCGACCCGCTCCAGCGCTCGGTGAGGGCTGCGGTCGTGGCCGAGGGTTGGGCTCCCGACACCGATGCTGTCGACGACATGGCGCAGGCTGGCGAGGTCCGGCTGGAGCCTGCCAATGAGCACGGCGCGGTGGTGCCGATGGCCACCGCGATCGGTCCCACTGCGCCCGTCTACGTGGTCTCAGTCGATGCTGGCGGAACCACCGCCTATTCCAGCCTGAACCAGGGCTCGGGGGCGGTCGCCTGGTTCGGGGTCGACTCCGACGCGGCCATCGAGCGCCTCCGGTTCCTGCGCGACGCGCTCGGTCCGGCCCTGGCCCAGGCTCTCGACGGAGCCGGACCCGTCGACGTGTTCTCACTGGCCGCTCAGGGCATCGCCATGGGCGATGACGTACACATGCGGGTCCAGGCCACCACCAACCTGCTGTTGCGCGATCTGCTTCCCCGCCTGGTCCGCTCCAGCAGCGCCCGGATCGGCGAGGTGGCCGATTTTCTGAGCACCAACCACCTGATGTTCCTCAACGTGGTCATGGCCGGTGCCCGCGCCGTGGTCGAGTGGGCCTCCCAGGTGCCCGACTCGAGCATCGTCACCACCATGTCCAGGAACGGCACGACCTACGGCATCCGCCTGCCCGGCCGGCCCGAGCACTGGTTCATGGCGGAGGCGCCGCCCGTGCAGGACGCCCTGTACTACCCGGACCAGGGCCCCGACACCAGCGCCGCAGACATCGGTGACAGCGCCGTGCTGGAGCTGGTGGGGCTGGGTGGGCCGGCCGCCGCCAACTCTCCGGCGGTGGCCGGTTTCCTGGGAGGCCGCATGGCCGACGCCATGGCCGTCACCGCGGCCATGGGCCGCATCTGCGCCGGCACCAGCAGCCGGTTCCGGCTGCCTGTGCTCGACAACGCCGGAACCCCTCTGGGGGTCGATGTACGCCGGGTGGTCGAGACCTCCATCACCCCGGCGGTCAACACCGGGATCCTCCACATCTCCGACGGGTCCGGCCAGGTGGGCGCCGGGGTGGCCCGCGCCCCCGTCGAGTGTTTCGTGCAGGCCCTGCTCGACCTCGACCAGCGTCTGTCACAGGATTGAGGACCCCGAAGACGCGGGTCCGCTCAGGAGGGTCTCAGGGCGGTCCAGACCGCGCGTGCTGTGTGCCGGTACGGGTTGTGCCAGCGGTGCTCCTGGTCGGTCCGGAAATGGATCGAGTCGCCCCGGCGCAGCTGGAACGTCTGGTCGCCGACATCGACGTCGAGCCGCCCCGACAGCATGTGGATGAGCTCCTCGCCCCCGTGGCGCAGAGGGGTCTCGCCGCTGTCGGCTCCCGGCTCGACCTCGGCGACGGCGGTCGCCACGAAGTACTGCCCGTAGGGGCCCGAGATGCCGCCCAGGGTGAGACCCTCATGGGGCGTGTAGATCGACCGGCGCTCGGCGGCGGGAGTGAAGACCGCGTAGAGCGGCGGCTCCTGGTCCTCCTCCACGAAGTACGACACCGGCTGCTCCAGGGCCGCGGCCAGCTTCAGCAGCGTGGTGATGGTCGGCACCATCGCGCCCTGCTCGACCTTGTGGATGGCTGCCGTCGACACGTTGGACCGGTCGGCGAGTTGCTGCAGCGACAGTTTCCACTGCTTGCGAAGGTGGCGGACCTTGGGTCCGATCGAGTTCACGACCGCGCTCAGGTCCTCGCCGGGCGTCGGGGTCGGCGGTGCCGTCGAGCCCGCGCCTCCGTTGCCGGTCCCGGCCTCGCGACGCATGGAGCCTGAATCCTAGACAACAGTCTTTCGCTTGTGATCTGCGGGTGTCGTATAGTTGACGGGCTGAGCCACCGCCTGAAGGACGACTTCCCCGTGAGTTCGCTTACCCGCACAGTCTCGGCCCGGTGGCTGGGCGCATACCGCTGCGATGTCACCGCGGGCGACTTCACGATCCCGGTGGACGAACCTGAGAGTGTGGGCGGCACGAACGAGGGGCCGCAACCGACCGAGCTGCTCCTGGCCGCGTTGTCGTCGTGCTTCACGCTGGCGGTGGCCCACGCCGCCGGCAAGCGCGGCATCGAGCTGTCCCATGTCGACGTGGAGGTGACCGGCACCTACGACGGGCCCCGGTTCTCGGCGCTGGAGATACGGGTCGACGCCGGCTGCGAGGAGTCCCTCAAGGCCGCGCTGGTGGAGGCCGCCGCCCGGGTGTGCTACGTGAGCAACACCATCCGCAACACCCCCGAAATGTCGGTGGTTGCCGTCTGATTCCGGCGGCGTCGAGGCTCTGCGGGCTTGACACCCGCAGGGCCTCGGGTTTAGGTTCCGATACGCAGATATCCCATCCGACACGTCGGTGAGCGGGCCGGGAGACGGTTCGGAGTGACGAGAGGAAGACAATGCGGATCGCAGTGATCGGCGGTGGCGCCGCAGGACTGGGTGCTGCCGGCGCGGCCAAGGCAGTCGATCCCAGCGCGGAGGTGGTGGTCTACACCGCTGACACCGACGTGGCCTACAGCCCCTGCGGGATTCCCTACGTTCACGGACGCGAGATCGACTCGTTCGAGCGGCTCTTCCTGGCCACCAAGGAGCAGTACGTAAACACCGGGATCGACGTCCGCTACGAGACCACCGTCGAGGCCATCGACCCGAAGTCGCGCACCCTGAAGATCGCCGGGGAGGGCGAGGCCTCCTATGACCGGCTCATCATCGGCGCAGGCTGGAACTACGCCAAGGTGGATGTCCCGGGGGCTGACCTCGACGGGATCTACGAGGTCAAGTACATACGGGCGGCCATGGACTGGGATCAGCGCCTCGACTCCTGCAAGTCGGCGGTGATCGTCGAGGCCGGTCTGGTGGCCATGGAGATGGTCGCGGCCCTTCTCCACCGGGGGATCAAGGTGACCGTCGTCGACCGGGCGCCGTGGCCGATGGCCGACGTGCTCGACCCTGACATTGTCGAGCCCGTGCGCCAGGCCTGGGAGGACGCCGATGTCGACATGCAGTGGGGCAACTGGGTAACTGCCTTCTCCGGCGACGGCTCGGTGAGCCGCGTCGAGACGGAGCAGGGCGACATCGACACTGACATCGTCATCATCGGCACTCACAAGGTTCCCAACAACCCGCTGGCTGCGGCCGCCGGTCTGCAGCTGGGAACGACCGGCGCGCTCGTGGTGGACTCGAGGATGCAGACCTCCGATCCGAACATCTACGCGGCAGGCGACTGCACCGAGATCCCCCATGGCGTCACGAACATCCCGATCCAGGGGCTGACCGGTTCCCACGCCTACTCCCAGGGGAAGACGGCGGGCACCAACGCGGCGGGCGGCACACGCCACTACCGGCCGGTGTTCGTGCCCTGGGGCCTGCTGGCCGGCGAGTGGATGATCGGCGGGGTGTCCTTCGGCGAGACGCTGGCGACCGCGCTGGGCATCCAGCACTTGGTGGGCAAGGCCCAAGGCATTACCCGAGCCCGCTACTACCCGGGAGTGAGGCCCATCACCGTGAAGCTGCTGGCCGAGCCGGAGTCGCTCAGGCTGGTCGGCGCGCAGATGGTTGGCGGCGAGGGAATCAAGGAGCGGGCCGACTTCCTGGCCATGGCGGTGCGGGTCGGGCTCACGATCGAGGAGCTGGCCACGATGGAGAACGTCTACTCGCCGGCCATCGGCGCCCTCAACGAGCCGGTCTCGGTGGCCGCGCAGAACCTCCTGGCCGGGCTGTAGGGGCCGGCACACGCTGTCATGGGGTTCGCTCATTGGCTCCGCTCTAACTCTGAGCACTATCTGGCCATCGACGCTCAGCGGCGTGTCGGGGCCCGATACGGCGCTCGCGCTCCCGAGAAGGCACGCGGCGCACGGGAGATCTTCTGGAGGCATGTGTTCACACCGGTGTACCGCCTGCTCCCGTGGGGCATCCGGCGCCGCGTCATCGCTATCCTGCCGGGCTCGCATCGAAGAGACTGGCCCATCCGCTCGGGCCGCCCCCGGGGACCGGCCGTCTGAGACCCAATCCGCAACTGACCTGACATAGACAACAAGGAGGCGACATGCCAAAGACAGTGACCATCCCGCCGCCCCAAGAGGGCGACGTCATGCACAACATCGAGGAGAAGATCTTCCCCGATTACAAGGCTGAGGAGGGCGACCAGGCGTACGTGTTCATGCACACCGTGCCCTTCGAGGGCTCGGTCGGCCTGGTGAACATGCTCACCGCCACCCGCCTGCAGCGCAAGGGCTTCAAGCTGACGTTCGTGCTGTACGGCCCGGCCGTGCTCATGGCCAACGCCGCCCGCGGCTATCCGGCCGTCGGCCAGGAGGGCTTCCCCGGCAACCTCGGGTACAACCGCCAGCTCCAGACCCTCATCAACGAGGGCGCGACGGTGTTCTGCTGCCGCTTCGCCATGGGCGCTCTCTACGGCATGCGCGAGGACGACGTGATGGAGGGCGTGACCCCCTTCAACCCGCTCGACGTCCTCGACGCCAACATCCAGGCCTGGCGCGACAAGGCCCTGGTGCTCTCGACCTGGACCCTCTAGCGACCCAGTGAGCTGAGGCCGAGCTTGCGAGGCCGGGGCCCGAGCGGCCCGTGAGCGCAGCGAACAAGAGCGGGAGACGCTGAGGCCGAGCTTGCGAGGCCGGGGCCCGA
>LXNJ01000310.1_pt1 | contig 35541 bp, 27 predicted proteins | sample 809081 | NCBI WGS metagenome assembly LXNJ01 (sample SAMN04870510, study PRJNA318959) | sponge metagenome | biome: sponge; feature: marine sponge reef; material: water | host: Petrosia ficiformis | place: Greece: Milos, Mediterranean Sea | collected 2013-05-29 | depth 5-7 m | reverse complement strand
GTGGCCCGCGTTATCGCCGCCGGCTGCGGCATGAGCAGGAACGCCGCCTACCGGCTTGCCCAGGAGCTTGCGTCCGCCGAGGATCGCTCGGCATGAGGGTCCGGGCGCCTTCGCTCGCCCTGGCGGCGCTCGGCGCGTCATTGCCGATTTCCGCGCCGCCCGTCACGTCCTTGCTCGCAACGCCGTCCGCCGCCGCAACTCTCGCCCTGCGCGCTCCCGAGCATTCGGCCTCGATCCCCACGGGACCGGCGTCCTTGGCCGAACCGGCGATCTCGGCGAACCCGGTGTCCGACGACACCATCACCATCGCGCGTGTGAGGTACGACGGCGGAGGCGACTGGTACGCCGATCCCACCTCGCTCTCCAACCTTCTCCTGGCCATCCGCACGCGCACCGGTATCCCGGTTTCCAGCCGCGAGACCGTCGTTCGACCTCTCGACCCTGCGCTGAGCGACTCCCCCTATCTCTACATGACGGGTCATGGCGACGTTCGCTTCTCGCCTCAGGAACGGGCGGCCTTGCGCGCCCACCTCGAGGCCGGAGGATTCCTGCACGTCGACGACAATTACGGGCTCGACGAGTCGTTTCGTGAAGAACTCCTTCATATCTTCCCTGAAACCGAGCTCACCGAAATCCCGCCCGACCATCCCGTCTTCCATGCCTTCTACACCTTTCCCGAGGGTCTGCCGAAGATCCACGAGCACGACGGAGAACCGCCGCAGGCTTTCGGCATCTTTCTGAATGGCAGGCTCGCGCTCTTTTATTCCTTCGAATCCGATCTCGGAGACGGCTGGGAGGACTCCTCGATCCACGGGGACTCTCCCGAACTCCGGGAAGCCGCTGTTCGTATGGGAGTCAACCTCTTCGTCTACGCTCTGGGTCAGACGGTACGGAGGCCGTGACCGAGTGTCGCCCGTGAGACCCGCAGCGACCGAACTCCGCAGCCGCGTTCGCGATGTCGGAGCGTACCTGAGCCGAAGGGTGTGGACCGCCTTCGCGTTCTGGCTCGGTTCGGCGGTAGCCGCGGCCCTCGTCGTGGTCTGGTTCGCAGTGGGCGCCGACGGTTGGCGCTCCGGGAGCGACCTACCGGCGCTGGTGGACGCGGGGCTCCTGACGCTGGGGGCGGGTTCGGCGGCCTGGCTCGCTCTGAGAATCAGGCGTTGGCTGAGCGGCCCCGGCCTTTCGGAGGCGCTCGAGGAATCGCTCGAACTTAGAGCGGGCGAACTGCGGGGCGCCCTCGAACTGGGAGACGGGGTGGGACCGCACTGCTCTCCATCCCTGGCCGAAATGGCTTCCAGGAGGATGGTGGCCGCGCTCGAAGACCGAAGTCGGGACGAGCTGGTCGGCAAGCTGGGGTCGCGAGTTCGTCTGTGGGCGAAGCGAGGCATCGTGTGCGCCGGCTTCGTCGTCGGACTTCTTTGCGCCCTGACCATTTACGAACCCGTCCGCACGGCCGCCGCCTGGGCCCCGCTCACGAATCCGATCTCGATGCTCCGCGACCCCGAGCTGGAACCGGTGACCATCGAGCCCGGCGATTTCGAGGTGGAACGGGGGGCATCGCTCTCGGTCGTCGTCTCGGCCCCGGGGCGCACAGGGGCTCTGGAGGTCTTCTGGCAGGAGGAAGGCGACATCGCTCGCTCCGCCGTCCTGATACCGGACAGCGATGGTCGTGCCGAGCACCGCTTCAGTGAGATCGCGGCCCCTATCCGCTACCGCGCCAGAGCGAGCGACGGGAGCGAGAGCGAGAGCTACCTGATCGTTCCGGTGGATCCGCTCTTCGTGAATCAGGTGAGCATCGCTATCGACTATCCGCCCCACACCGGACTCGAAGCCGAAGAAGTGGCTGCGGACGTGGGGGAGCTCGTGGTCCCGGCGGGTACGCGCTTCAGCTTCGACGGAAGGGGCAGCAGGGCTTTCGGCCGGGCCGAGCTCGTCGACTCCGGCGGCTCTACGGCCGTCGAGTTGAGCATCGACGGTTCAGGTCTTTCCGGAACCTGGCGACCTTCCGCGACCGGCACATACTCCTGGGCGCTCACCGACGAGAGCGGGACCGACGCCGCATTGACGCCGCCTCCCCTGACGATCACCCTGCTGCCTGATCAGCCGCCTCAGGTCGACATTCCCGTCCCGGGTCGCGATACGGTCGTCTCCCCCGACCTGCGCCAGCTTCTGGTGATCGACGCAGCCGACGATTACGGCCTCGATCGTTTGGAACTGATCGCGTATCGGGTCACGGCGCTGGGCGAAAGAACGGAACCGGTGGTGACTGCAGTAAGCGCGGAAGGGCTGAGAGCGGCCCGAGCGCAGCCGGTCCTCGATTTGCGATCATGGTCGCTCATGCCCAACGACACCGTCAGATACCGGGCTCGGGTGGTGGATCGCTCCCCTGCGGCGCAAATTGCGGAGTCGAGAGAGTACGTGCTGGTGATGCCGGGCTCGGCAGAGATCCACCGAACGGCCGAGGAGATGATCGCCGAGGCCGGCGAAGATCTCGGCGAGATAGCGGAGGAGGCCGCCGCCGAGGCCCGGAAGAACCGAAATGCCGCCCGGCGGTCCGAAGCCGACACCGGGGAGTTCGACGATAGGGAGGCGCTGCGGCAGTCGCTGGAGGACCAGGAGCGGATCGCCGACGAGATAGAGGCTCTTCGGGAGGACCTAGTCGACCTGGAAGAGCTCATTAGCGAGACCGGAAGCGGCGATCCCGAACTCGACGCCGAACTGGAGGAGCTTCAGGATTTCCTGCGCGAACTCATGCGCAGCGGCGACCTCCAGCAGCGGATGGACGAGGTGGCCGAAACGCTGTCCGCCGAGGACGTTTCCAGCGCCGCCGAGGAACTGGAGTCGCTCGCGGAAGAGCAGGAAGCCCTGCGCGACCGGCTCATGGAGACCGTGGAACGCTTCCGGCGCGCGGCGGTGGATCAGGACTTCCGGGCGACGAGGGAGGAAGCGGCAGAGCTCGCCCGTCTCCAGGAGGCGCTTGCTGATGCCATGCGCGAGGGCGACCGGCCGGAAGCGAGGGCCGAGCAGCAGGCCGAGCTCGCCGGGCGGGCGACCGACCTCGAAGCGCGCTTGGAGCGATTGGCCGAGTCGCTCGCCGAGATCGAGGAGGAGCGCGCGGGCGAGAGGGTTCGCGGAGCCGGCGAAGCTCTTGAGAGCGCTCAGGAGCGCATGGATGCCGCCGAGCGGGCGGCGCGGAAATCTGAGACGGAGGAAGCCGCCGCCCAGGCGGAAAAGGCCCGAGAGGAGCTGGAAGAGCTGGTGCGGGAACTCTCCGGCGCGCAGGAGGAAATGGCGGACATGTCCGGCGCGAGAGTGCAGGAGGCCCTCACGGTCGCAGCCGACGACGCGCTCGCGCTCGCTCGGCGGCAGTCCGATCTGCGTCAGGAGATGATCGGCGCCGGCCCCGACCGGATCGCCGGGATGCGGGTGAACGAGGCCGGCGTTCTCGAAGGAGTCGACAATCTGGCCCGCAACCTCCAGTTCGCCTCCCAGGGGACGATCCTGCCCGGTACGGGGGTCTGGGAGCAGCTCGGACTGGCCATCGACGCCATCCGCCGCACCCTGGTCACGATGGAGGTGCGACGGGGCGGTGCGCAGCAGCCCCAGGTCGCTGCCGAAGGCGCCGTGAACGAGCTGAACCAGTTCGCTCTCGTCGCGCAACTGCTGGCGAAACAGCTCGGCGAGTCGGGCAGTTCGAGCCAGGAGATGGCGGATCAGCTCGAAGACCTGGCTCAGCGGCAGGGCGAAATGATGAATCAGGCTGCCGAACTGATGCCGCTCGAACTCGGTGAAGAGGCGATGGCGCAACAGATGCGGAAAATGGCGCAGGGCCAGGAGGCGATATCCGACGATCTCGGTGAACTTGCCGACGCCCCCTCCGCATCCGAGGCCCTCGGCGACTTGGATCGGTTGAGCGAGGAGGCGGCGCAGATAGCGGAGATGCTCGCCCGGGCGGATCGGCTCACAGCTGAGGTCTCCCGCCGTCAGGAGCGTCTCTTCCACCGGCTTCTCGACGCGGGTCGGTCCCTTGAGCGGGAGGAGTATTCGGAAGAACGCGAGTCGGAAGAACCGGAGGAGTACGAGCGCGGCACCGTCAATCCGCTCTCCGCCGACCAGATGGGGCTGGCGAGATTTCCGGGGCCGAGCGCGGACGAGCTCTCGGCGCTGCCGCCGGCTTTGCGGGCGCTCGTGCTCGGCTACTTCGAGCGTCTCAACCGGGGTGGCGGCGGAGAGCCCGACCGATGAGAACGTCGGTCGGTTCCCTCTTCCACGCCCTCGCCTCCTTTGCCCTCGCGACATTCCTCGCGCCGGTTCCCGCCGTCGCTCAGGATGCCGCGCCGCCGTCGGTCGCCGAAGTCGACCCGGACGCCTTGATTGACGAGGCCTTCGAGCTGCTCGTCACCGACGTCGAAGAAGCCCAGTCGGCGTTCATCGCAGCCGCCCGCCTGCTTCCGCCGGAACGGGCCACCGAGGTGGTTCAGCTCGCCAATCTGCTCTTCCGCCTCCCGCCCGAGCCCGGCCGCGTCCTCGCCGCCGCCGAGCTCGCGGCTCGGCAGGGCGGGGGAGCGTCGGCCGCGCAGGCGCTGGCCGCCGCCGACTCGTTTCCCGACCCCACGCGGGCGGTTTTGCTCGCCCACGCGGCGCGCATGGCCGACCGCGCTGACCGGGCGGAACTCGCCGCGAGCTTCCGCGAGCGACTCCTCGAGGAGCTCGCGGAACAGCCCGAAGCGAGCGAGGCGGCGCTCGAGCTGGCCCGCCATCTCGCGCTGCGGCCGGAAGGAGTGGCGCGGGCCGTCGAGGTTCTCGAAGAGCTGATCACGAGCCGTCCCAACGCAGCCGTCACGCCGACGGCGCGAGTCGAGCTCGAGCGGCTGCGTAGGGGCGGCTCGTGACGGGCGGGCGCCGGCCGCTGCTCGCCTTGGTCCTGCAGGCCTTCCTCCTCTCTGCCGGAACCGGCCTGACCGCCCAGCATCTCCTCGTCCCGATGGACCGAGATCAGGCGAATCACCTGCGCGCCTACGGACTGACCTACTGGGTTCTCGAACAGGAGGAGGAGGCGGAGTGGTTCCTCAACTACCGCGGCGGCTCCTTCCTCTTGCCGGACCTTTCATCGGTAAGACGCGAAGCGGCTCTGCGCGGAGTCTCGACCGAGAACGTGGGCGCCGGCGATCTCGCCGTGATCCGCGCCGCCATCGCCGACGGGAACATGGAAGCGATACCGCTTGAACGCGCTCCCGAGGTGGCAATCTACACTCCGCCCAATTCGGTGCCGTGGGGCGACGCCGTGACGATGGTGCTTGAATACGCCGACATACCCTACGCCGAGATCTGGGACTACGAGGTCCTCGACGGGGATCTCTCCGAATACCAGTGGATCCATCTCCACCACGAGGATTTCACCGGGCAGTATTCCAAGTTCTACATCACCTTCGCCGGTTCGCCGTGGCTCCAGGAGGAGGTCGCGCGCAACGAGGAGGTCGCCGAACGGCTCGGATACCCCGACGTTCCGACGCTGAAGAAGGCGGTCGCTTCCAGGATGCGTGAATACGTGGCGGAGGGTGGTTTCCTCTTCGCCATGTGCGCCGCGACCGAAACCCTCGAGCTCGCTCTCGCCGCCCACGACGTGGACATCGCCGCCGCCTACGCCGACGGCACCGCGGTGGCGCCGGACGCCGACCGCCTCATGGACTGGCAGCGCTCCTTGGCCTTCACGGGCGCGCAGATTCAGACCTCTCCTTCGGTGAACGCCTTCTCCGACATCGACGCCCACCAAGTGAACACCCCATGGCGAAGAGAGCTGGGTTACTTCACCCTTTTCGAATTCTCGGCCAAGTTCGACCCGGTACCCGCCATGCTAACCCAGAACCACGAGGCCGCGGTACCTGATTTCTATGGTCTCACGACGGCCTTCCGGCGCTCTTTGCTGAAACCCAAGGTCGTGGTCCTGGCGGAAGAGGTGCGAGGGGGCGCGCACTGGGCCAAGTACGTCCACGGTAACGTGGGCGAAGGCACCTGGACCTACTACGGCGGCCACGATCCAGAAGATCGGGAGCATCAGATCGGAGACGCGAAGACCGACTTGGCCCTCCATCCCAACTCCGCAGGTTACCGGCTCATCCTCAACAACGTCCTCTTCCCTGCGGCCAGGAAGAAGAAGCACAAGACCTGATGGACGCCGAAGCGCGTCCTCGTCTTAGAAGCGCCGAGCTGGAGGAACTGCTGGGACCCGAGGGGCCGATGGCGTCCCTTTACGCCAGCTGGGAGGACCGACCCACGCAGCGAGATGTGCTCGCGGAGATCGTGGAGAGATTCAACCGAGGCGGCGTCTCGCTGGTCGAAGCGGGAACCGGAACCGGCAAGTCGCTCGCATATCTGATACCGGCCCTGAGCTGGGCGGACGGGGGGGGAGGGCTTACGGTCGTTTCCACCAATACGATCAACCTCCAGGAACAGCTCGGCACCAAGGACCTGCCGTTGGCCTCGACCCTGATGGAATCCCAGGTGCCCTGGGCCGTCCTCAAGGGCCGCCACAACTACGTGTCCATCAGACGCGCCCGCCTCGCGGTCGACGAACAGACACTGCTTCTGCCGGACGAGAGGAGGGGTCAGCTCGGCGAGGAACTGGCGCGGATCCTCGAATGGAGCCTCGACACCGAAGAAGGCAGCCGCTCCGACCTCGACTTCACGCCCAGCATGGACGCCTGGGAGGAGGTTCGGAGCGACTCGGACATCTGTCTCAACGTCGAATGCGAGTTCTTCAAGCGCTGTCACTATCAGAAGGCTCGCCGCCGCGCGGGGGCCTCCGGGGTGCTCGTGGTGAACCACGCCCTTCTGCTTACCGACGTCGCGGCGCGCATCGACTCCGACAACTGGAAGGGCTCGGCGGTGCTCCCGTCCTATACCAAGCTCATTGTCGACGAGGCCCACAATCTGGAAGACGCCGCCACGTCCCACCTGGGTGTGGAGGTCAGCGGCTTCGGCATGAATCGGACCTTCAACCGACTCGACCGCGGCGGTAAGGGCGTGCTCGGCGCCCTTCACCTCGCCTTGGGTGAGGTCGAGTGGGGTGCCATCTTGCGCGAACGGGTCGAAAACAAGATCAGACCCGCCCTCCAGGACGCCCGTTCGGCGACTTCCGGCTTCGTCGACGCGGTAAGGGAGATCTTCGGCCGCGTCCGCCTCGAAGACACTCCGTTCGGAGGAAGCGGCCCGGGCAGGGCTCAGCCCACCCAGATTCGGCTCGGCGGCCGGGGCATCGGGGAGCCGGCCGAACCCGGGACCGAACTCCACCGACGGCTCGTCAGGTTGAGCGAAACATTAGGCTCGCTGGCTCTCGAGCTCGACACCCTCGGAAAACGGATCGTCGATCAACTGGAGGAGAGGAACGCCGAGTTCGACCCTGAGGGCAACGGTTCGCCGTTCCCGTCCGCCGCCCCCCCGGGCCGGCTCGAAGAGCGTCAGCTCGACATTCGCGCTGCCGTGCGCCGCCTGGAGGCATTCGCCGAGGGGTTGGGCGTCGTCTTCGGGCTCGACGAACGCAAAGAGGAATACGTACGCTGGCTCGAGCTGAGAGGGCGCAGTCCGGCGCACCGCTATCCGGTGATGCGGGCGGCCCCGCTCCGTCCGGGCGACCTTCTGGCGAAAACGCTTTTCAGCAAGCTTGACTCGGTCGTCCTCACCTCGGCCACCATGACGACCGGCGGCAGTTTCGCCTACCTGCGAGACCGCCTCGGACTTTCAGAGGACTCGCTCGACAGCCTCGGCGAGGACGCTCCCTCGGTGAACGAGCTCGTCGCGCCGTCTCCTTTCGACTACGAGCGCCAGACCATGATCGGCCTCCCCACCGGACTCCCGTCTCCGAAGTCGAACTCCAGAGCCTTCAACGACAGGACGGCGGCGCTTGTCGCCGAACTGGCCGAGATCACCGGCGGCGGACTCTTCGTCCTCTTCACCGCCTACGTGGCGATGAACCGCGTGGCGGATGCGCTACGCCATCACCCGCGCTGGCGCTTCCCGCTCCTGGTCCAGGGAGAGCGCTCCCGCTCCCGCCTCCTGAGCGACTTCAAGCGAGACGGCGACGCCGTGCTGCTGGGTACCTCGTCGTTCTGGGAGGGAGTCGACGTTCCCGGCGACGCGCTTCGTGCCCTCGTCCTCCAGAAGCTTCCCTTCCCGCGGCCGAACGAACCGGTGACCGAGGCGCGCACGGAGGCGATCGAGGCGGCGGGTGGCAACGGCTTCGTCGAGCTCTTTCTTCCTCAGGCCGCGCTCCGGCTCAAGCAGGGGTTCGGTCGACTCGTGCGCCGAAGGAGCGACAGCGGGGCCGTCCTGATCCTCGACGACCGCATCACTACCAGACGTTACGGCAGCTACCTGGCGGGATCGCTGCCCGAAGCTCCCGCCACCGTCGGTCCGTGGGAACGGGTGCGGCGCGAACTGGAGATGTTCTACGGTAGATGAGCTCCGCGAAACAGAGAGCGGCGCGGTTGCGAGTAGCGCCGCCGCCCGCCGTGCGGCTAAATTGACCTGACTGCGACCACCTTCTCACCGGACCGACGCAATGTTGAAAAAGGTATTCGGCTTCATCGTCGCCATCGTATGGGCGGGTATCGCCTGGATGGCGCTCACCCATGCAGCCGCGGGCCGCGAGGGAGGACACGGGGATCTCGAGCTGTGGTGGACCGTGATCGCGGCGCTGCTGCTGATAGCCGCTGGCGGCGCCGTCATCGGGACGGTCGTCCACATGAGGGAGGGACGTCGCGAGGTGGACGGCTGAGCCTTCCGCCGCCGGGCAAGATCGTCTGCGTCGGACGCAACTACGGGCTGCACGCCAGGGAGCTCGGCCACGATCTTCCCGCCGAACCGCTGATCTTCCTCAAACCCTCCTCGTCTCTGATCGCCGACGGCGAAGAAATAGTCGTTCCCGGCTGGGCGGGCAGAGTGGATTTCGAGGGTGAGATCGGACTCGTAATAGGAGAGGAAGCGAAACACGTCCAGCGTGACGAGGCTTGGAGCGTCGTAGCCGGCGTGGCCCCGGTGAACGACGTCACCGCCCGCGATCTCCAACGTTCCGACAGCCAGTGGAGCCGGGCGAAGGGCTTCGACACTTTCTGCGCTCTCGGCGAAATGACGCCGCTGGCGGAGGTGGACCGCGCCGAACTGACGGTTACCACGACGGTGAACGGACGGGAACGGCAGCGAGGCTCGATCGGCGAGATGATCTTCTCTCCGCCGGTGGTGATCGAATACGTCACCCGCTTCATGACTCTGGAACCGGGCGACCTCGTCGCCACCGGCACGCCGGCCGGGGTCGGTCCCTTGAGAGACGGCGACATCGTCGAGGTCTCGATCGGCGGTGCGGGATCGGTGACCAACGGAGTCAGGGCGGTGTAGGAAGCTCGGATACCCGGGCGGAACGTTGTCCTGCCCCTCTACCGGGTTACCTTATTGGGGTCAGGGCCCGTAGCTCAGTCGGTTAGAGCAGCCGACTCATAATCGGTAGGTCCCAGGTTCGAGTCCTGGCGGGCCCATCATCCGCTTCCGCGCGACGCGGCATCCGACCGTGCGCTCCGGGAGACGCATTGGAAGGATCGTCGAGTCGATGAACGCAAGCGGTTCCCAGAGCGAGCCGGGCCTTACCCCGAGCGAGACGGGCACGAAGTTCATATACCTCGCCGCAGCGAGCATCGTGGTCGTCATGGGGTTGCGACTGGGGGCTCCAATCCTGCTTCCCACCGTTCTCGCGCTCTTTCTGGCCATACTCAGCCTGCCACTGAAGCTCTGGTTGCATCGTAAGAGGATGCCGCACTGGCTGGCCACCATCGTCACGGTGATCGCGGTCGTAGCCGCGGTGAGCGGGATGATCTTCCTCACGGGCATGTCAGCCTCCGAGCTCCAACGTTCGATCGGCTCGAGCCCGAACGTCTTGGACTCGCCAACCGACGACGGGGGCGTCGCCACCGACGCGGGAGCCCCCGCGATCGGAGCGGTTCCGCCGGAGCGTCTCCTGGTCGCGGACTCTCCGGCGGTCGCGGACGGCAACGGGCTGATCGACCGCCTGACCGAACGCCGCGACGAATTCGTCGGCTGGGTCACGCGTGTGCAGGAAGAGTGGAATCTCCCCTTCGAACCGGGCGACGTGCGTACCACGGTCGAGGGGTTGCTCAATCCAACCTGGATGGTGGAATTGGTGGGCGGCCTCGTGGGCCGGGCCGCCCAGGTGGTGTCGATGTCGGTACTGATCTTCATCATCATGGCCTTCACTCTGGTCGAGGCGAGCGTGCTGCCGCGCAAGCTTCAACTGGCCTTCGGCGTTGTTCCCGCCGCAGGCGGTCGCGAGATGCGAATCGTGCGGGAGATCCGAACCTATCTCGGGATAAAGTCCGCCGCTTCCGCTATCACCGGGGTCACGATGGGAGCCTTCGCTCACTTCATGGGCCTCGAATTCCCGATCCTTCTCGGCATGATCGCGTTCGTCATGAACTATGTGCCGACAGTCGGATCCATTATCGCGGCAGTTCCGGCTGTGGCGCTGTCGCTCCTCCTCGACGGAAGCATAGGCCACGCACTCACGGTAACGCTGGGGTACGTCGTCGTCAATACCATCATCGGCAGCATCCTCGAACCCAATTTCCTAGGGAGAAGCCTGAACATCTCCACCCTGGCGGTGGTGCTCTCCCTGCTTTTCTGGGGCTGGGTCTGGGGCCCGGTGGGGGCGCTGCTCTCGGTGCCGCTCACGGCGATGCTCAAGATCTGGCTCGAGCACACGCCCGACCTCCGCTGGGCGGCGATCCTCCTCGACAAGGGCGTTCCCGAACCGGAGGAAGAGGGTGGCGGAGCCTATGGCCGAAGCTTGCCGGTCCCGGCGCGAGTTGCCGCGACCGACTCCGATACCGCAGACTCCTGAGCCCGAACATGCCTCAATTCCCTCTCTCCGCTCTGTCTCCCCGATCAAGGCTATGGGTTTTCCCTTCCGACACCGGGCTGGGCGAGGACGCGGCCTCCGCCCTGCTAGGAGAGGTGGACGCCTTCCTTCCGGAGTGGGCGGCCCACGGACGTGCTCTGAGATCGGGGCGCGAGCTCTACGAGAACCGCTTCCTGGTGGTCGCCGTCGACGAAGACCGCAGTGCGGCTTCGGGCTGCTCGATCGACGCCCTCACCCGCAAGATGCGCGAACTGGGCCGACTGGTCGGTAGTTCGCTCGTGGACCACTCCAAGGTGTGGTACAGGGATGATGCGGGCATCGTTCGCTGCGTGAGCCGGAGCCGCTTCCGGATGCTGGCCGAGTCCGGAGCGATCGGCCCGGAGACCCCGGTCTTCGATACGACCTTCAGCAACCTCGGCGACATGCGGTCGCGCGGACTCGAGCGCCCGGCAGGCAAGAGCTGGCACGCCCGCCTGACTCGCGGAGCCTGGGAAAGAGGCCGGTCCGGTACCTGATCAGCGGCCCTTCCGCAGCCCCTTAAATGGCAGAACCGCCCCGAAGCCGAAGCTTCGGAGCGGCTCCAGGTGTACGACCGTGTTAACGGCGTTGCTCAGGCACCATCCCGAGAGACGTTCTCAGCTGACGGGCCCTTGGGGCCTTCGGTCAGGTCGAACTGGACTCGCTCTCCCTCGGCCAGGGTCCTGAAGCCCTCGCCTTGGATCGCGGAGTAGTGCACGAAGCAGTCCTTCTGACCGCCTTCGGGGGCGATGAAGCCGAATCCCTTGGCGTCGTTGAACCACTTCACTGTTCCGTTCATCCGCATGTTCTGTACCGCTCCTTCGAGTTACTGGGTTTGGCGTGCCGGGGTGGCCGCGCCGGGTTATGAAGCCGTCTCCGCTCGCAGAGCGCTCCCGGTGACGACAGGGAAATCTAACCGAAAACCGGGGTAGCGGTCAACTGCCACCACCCCGGCATACGGTCGAGGTGCGTCCAGCGGGGTGAAGGAACCCGGTCGTTCCATCCGCCGGACTCGATTCCCGTTATAATTTCAGTCCAGCAACCATGAGGACATAGGCATCGTGCGACACGTGACGAGGGGGGCGGCCCTCGCGGCAATTCTGACGGCCGCAAGCGGAGGAATGCGGGCCGGGTCGGCTCAAGACGACGACCGACTAACCGTTCCTGACGGCCGGATCGTCGGTATCGAGGAAGCCGTGCGGATAGCGCTCGACGGAAGTCGCGAGCTCGCGGCGGCACGTTTCGGAATCGCCGAAGCTTCCGGATTCGTCTCGGAGGCGTGGTCCGCCGCGCTTCCAACCGTCGATCTCAACTCGAGCTTCACCCGCAACATCAACGCCGCAGTCAATTTCCTGCCTGCTCGCGTCTTCGATTCGTCGGCAGGGGAGGACGACTACCTGGCCGTCCGCTTCGGCGCCGACAACCAGTGGAGCTCCGGGCTCTCGGTCGAACAGGCGCTCTTTCGTCCCGAGCTGCTCAGCATCGGAGCGGCGTCGCGGCTCGAAGATCTGGAGTACGAGTCGGTCAGAGGTCAGGAGCAGGCAGTGGTCACGCAGGTAAGATTGGCTTATTACGCCCTTCTGCTCGCCGAGGAACGGCTGCGCCTATCCCAGGAATCTCTCGCCCGGGTGGAAGCTTCCCTCGAAGAGACCCAGGCGCGCTTCGAGGCGGGATTCGTCGAGCGGTACGACGTACTCCGGCTTGAGGTCGAAGTGGCCACGCTACGTCCTCGGCTCGTGGACGCCGAAAACGAAAGAAACTCCGCAGAGCGAAATCTCGCGGCGGCCATGGACTACGGCTTCGACGGAGGACTCGGCGTCACCGGATCGCTTTCCGAGATCGACCTGGAAACGCCCCACGCGAACACGCCCGAGAACCGGGCGCTTCTCGAGTTTGCAGGCTCGGAAGCGGGTTCCGAGATCGAGCCTCTTTTCTCCACTTCACGCGAACTGCGCTCCGACCTTCGGCAGCTCGACATCACCGGGGACCTTACGAGAGCCGAGCTCCGACTGGAGAAGCTGAAGTACCTGCCGAGCATCACCCTTTTCGGGAATTACGCCGTGAGCGCTCAGGACAACGGCTCCCCGAACTTCTTCGCCCGAGGTGACGGTCAGCGCGCCTGGTCGCAGTTCGCGGGCATTCGCGTGAGCATTCCGGTATTCAGAGGGCTTTCCCGAGACGCGCGCATCGACCAGAAGGCCGCGTTGGTCAGGCAGGCGGACGAGCTTCGCGAGCGGGCGGTCGATGTCGCCCGTCTGGAACTGACCACCCTGCACGAAGACGCGCTCGGAGCCAGATCGAGGGCGATCGGGCAACGCGCCGCAGTCGCTCTGGCCGAACTCGCCTTCGAGATCGCTCAGAACTCCTACGAAGAGGGGGTGGCCGACCGGCTCGATCTGATCGACGCCGAACTGGCGCTCCGGGAGAGCGAAGTGAGCTACGCGGAGGCCGTGCACGACTATCTGGTGGCACGCGCGCAACTCGATCACGCCGCCGGAACCGTGCCCCTGGTAAACGCCGATCCCCTGACATCGAACCGATGACCACCGAAACAGCGAAATGGCTGACGAAGACCTTTCATTCGAAACGAGCTCCGGCCCGATGGACCGCGGTCGCTTGTCTCGCCGCCGGCCTTCTCTCCTGCCGGGGGACTCCTCCTGCGGAAGGGGCGACCGACGGAGCCGCATCGGTCCAGGCCCCGGCCGGCCGGGTGATCAACGTCGAGATCACGACGCTCGTCCCCATGGATTTCAGCGAGACGTTCTCCTTCACGGGGGTGGCCGAAGCCAACCGCGACGCCCGGATCTCGGCTGAGGAAGCGGGGCCGGTGCGGGAGCTCTTCGTTTCGGAAGGATCGAGAGTCGAAGCGGGAGACACCCTGCTCAAGATCGACGACCGGGTGCTGGCGTCACAGGTCGAACAGGCCCGGGCGGCGGCTGAGCTGGCCACCGAGACTTGGACGAGAACGGAGCGGCTCTACGAAGAGGAATCGATCGGGAGCGAGCTCGATTACCTGAACGCGAAATTCGCGGCCGAACAGGCCGCCGCGGCCCTGCAGGCGCTCGCGGTACGCTTGGACCGGACCAACCTTCGCGCCCCTTTCGCCGGGATCGTGGATGAACTCGACATAGAGCTCGGCGAATCGGTGTCTCCCGGGCAGCCCGTCATACGCCTCGTCGACCTCTCGAGGGTCAAGGTGGTGGCCGGAGTGCCGGAACGCTTCGCCCCTGACGTACGGCCCGGTAGCAGGGCCACCATCACCTTCGACGTCCTTGCTGAACCTTTCGACGCCGCAGTGGTCCGGGTCGGCCAATCGATCGATCCCGGAAACCGCACCTTCGACGTCGAGATGCGACTCGCCAATCGAGACGGACGCATCCGCCCAGAAATGCTGGCCAGGATCGTCCTCGACCGTCGGACAATTCCGAATGCCATCGTCGCGCCCCGGGACGCTGTCCTCAGATCCGAGACGGGGTACATCGCATACGTCGCGGTGTCCGGCGAAGACAGGGGTGAGATCGCGGAAGCTCGGTCGGTGACCGTCGGCCCCTCGAGCGACGTTCATGCGGTGGTCGAATCCGGACTTGCCGAAGGAGACCGGCTCGTGGTGGTCGGCCATCGAGCTCTAGCGGACGGTGACCGAGTGAACGTGGTCGGAGAAAGGGAGTGAAGATGAAGGAAGACACGGGAGGTCACGAGAAGACCGGGAGGAGATCGTTCCGCGAGTTCGCACCCACCGTCTTCGCGGTAAGGCACTCGACCTCGGTTCTGGTCCTGCTGGGTATCATCGTGCTCATGGGCTTCCTCGCCTATCGGGTCACACCCAAGGAATCGTTTCCCGAGATCGCGGTACCGATCATCGCGGTCAACACGATTTACGCGGGAGCGTCGCCGGCCGACGTCGAGAGCCAGGTCACTCGCATTATCGAGGAAGATCTTTCGACCCTCAGCGAGATCGACGATCTGATCTCGACCTCGGTCGAGGGCTACTCGAGCATAGCCGCCGAGTTCGACCCCTCCGTGGAACTGGAGTACGCGGTTCAGAAGGTCCGGGAAAAGGTCGATCTGGCCAAGCCCGACCTTCCGACCGACGCCGAAGAGCCTTCGATCGTCGAGTTCAGCTTCTCGGAGGTTCCCATTCTCCAGGTGAACCTCTCCGGCAACTACGACCTCGTGCGCCTTAAGGAGATTGCGGAGGACCTGGAGGATCGGCTGGAGACGCTTCCCCAGGTGCTCCGGGTGGATGTGCGAGGCGGGCTGGAGAGGGAGGTCAAGGTGGATGTCGATCTTGCCAGACTGACCTACTACGAACTCGCTCTGAAGGACGTGATCGACCGGATCGACGAGGAGAACGTCAACTTCCCGGGCGGATCCCTTCCCGTGGGAGCCGACGACTACCTCCTAAGAGTGGACGGCGAATTCGACGATCCCGAACTCATCGAGGACCTCGTTGTCGCCATCGTCGACGGACGTCCGATCTACCTGCGGGACATCGGTTCGGTGGACTTCGGTTTCAGCGAACGGGAGAGCTATGCCCGCCTGGAAGGATCGGAAGTGGTGACCCTCGACGTGATCAAGCGCTCGGGCGCCAACATCATCGAGACGTCGGAGCTCGTCAAGGCCCAGATCGAGGCTATGGAGCCCGGCTTCCCACCCTCCACCAGAGCTGTGATCACCTCGGACCAGTCGTCCGATATCGCTCAAATGGTTTCGAGCCTCGAGAACAACATCGTTTCGGCTCTGATTCTGATAGTCGGAATTCTTCTCTTCTTCCTCGGGGCCCGCACCTCGATCTTCGTCGCGATCTCAATTCCCACCTCCATGTTCCTCTCCTTCATCGTACTTCGGTTGATGGGGCTGACGATGAACATGGTCGTGCTCTTCTCGCTCATCCTGGCCTTGGGAATGCTCGTCGACAACGCGATCGTCGTCGTCGAAAACATCTACCGTTTCCTCGAGGAGGGCTGGTCGAGAAGGAAGGCCGCCATTAAGGGAACGGGCGAGGTCGCCATTCCGATAATCGCGGCGACGGCCACCACTCTGGCCGCCTTCATCCCGCTTCTCTTCTGGTCCGGAATCATCGGCGACTTCATGAGCTATCTTCCGAAGACGCTGATCGTGACGCTGACGAGCTCGCTCTTCGTCGCGCTCTGCATCGTGCCCACGCTGTGCTCGATGTTCATGACCCTGGACGGCGACAGGAGGCCCGGGCTCCGGCCGGCCGGACGCTGGACCCTCATCGGAGCGGGTGCGCTCGTCGTTCTGGCAGTCGCTTCGGCCAACCCTCTCGCCGCAGGACTGCTCGTGGCGACGGTCGTGGGAGTCTGGGGCGGGTACCGGCTGGTGCTCAGGAGGGCGGCCGTGTTCTTCAGGACCCGGGTTCTGGTGCGCGTTCTCGAGATCTACGAACTGGGGCTTCGCTGGTCGCTCTCGCATCGGTTGGCGCTCTTGGGGCTCACCTTGGTCGGGTTCGTAGCGGCCGCAGGGCTCTGGGGCATGTTCAGCAGAGGAGTCGAGCTCTTTCCGGAGTCGATGCCGCCCGCGCAACTGCTCGTTGACGTGAGCGCGCCGGTCGGGACCCGCTTAGAGGTCACGGACTCGCTCAGCAGGGAGGTCGAGAGAGAACTTGCCGACCTCGGCGTGACCGACGCCGAATCGATGGTGGCGGTCGTGGGGAGTTCAGGCGGAGGCGCGGACCCGCTGGGCGGCGGCGGTCCGACGGGACCCGAAGGAGGTCGCGTGACCATCTCGCTGGTCGATTACCAGCTCCGCGAGCGGGACTCCTTCGAGCTCCTGGCCGATCTCCAGACTCGGATCGGCCGCCGGATCGCCGGAGCCGAGATCACCGTGGACAAGGTGGAGGCGGGCCCCGCCCAGGGCGCCCCGGTGAGCATCGAGGTCGTCGGTGACGATCCGGAACTCCTCAAGGCTCTCTCCGACAGCGTGCTCAACGTGCTCGAAGCTTCCTCGGCGTACCCGAAGCTCGTGGGACTCAAGAGCGATCTCGACGAGGCCCGACCACAGCTCTCCATCTCCGTCGACCGTGAATTGGCGGCCATTTTCGGTCTCAACACCACGAAGATCGGACAGGCCATCCGCAGCTCGGTGAACGGAATCGAAGCGGCGAAATTCAGAGCCGGCAACGACGAGTACGACATCGTCGTCCGACTCGACGAATCCTACCGGCAGGACCTCGACGGTCTCCGCGACCTGAGCCTCATGACCGAGGGCGGCGAGCAGATACCTCTGGTGGAAGTCGCGTCCTGGGCGGTGGAGGAAGGAGCCGGATCCATCCGCCGCAGAGACAGGTCGCGCCTGGCCACCATCACCTCCGATGTCGCGGCCGGCTACGCCAACAACGCGGTCCTCGGCGAAGTGCAGGGCGTGCTCGCCGACTTCGAAGCAGGGCTGCCGCCGGGTTACACCATACGGTATACCGGCCAGAACGAGGATCAGGAGGAGGCGTCGGCCTTCCTGCTCACCGCGTTCATGATCGCCTTCCTGCTCATCAGCTTCATTCTCATATCGCAGTTCAACTCGGTGGTGAAGCCCGTCATCATCATGACCTCGGTCTTCATGTCCACCACGGGTGTGCTGATCGGGCTGCTCGTCTTCAACATGCCTTTCGGCATAATCAACACCGGGGTCGGGATCATCTCGCTCGCCGGGATCGTGGTCAACAACGCCATCATCCTGATCGACTATATCGACGTGCTGCGCAACCGGGACGGTATCGATCGCCGCGAGGCGCTGGTGCAGGGAGGCAAGACCCGGTTCCGACCGGTGGTGCTCACCGCGACCACGACCGCGCTCGGGCTGGTTCCGCTCGCGGTCGGCCTCAACTTCGACTTTTTCGGCCTCTACGGCTCCCTTTCCCCGGAGCTCTACTGGGGTGGCGAGCAGGCTGCATGGTGGGGTCCCATGGCGGTCGCCATCATCGCCGGCGTCCTCTTCGCGACCTTCCTCACGCTCGTGCTCGTGCCGGTCATGTACTCGCTGGTCGACGACATGAGCGCTTTCTTCGCCAAGCACTTCTCGACCCGCGGACGCCAGGTGGCGCCGGTGCCGGTCCCGGCGGGCGGAGTCATGCGCTCTCCGAGCTCGGCTCCAGAGGCGTGAGCCCGGACGGCGGAAAGGCCGGCCTGCTGCGGATCGCGTTAGTTCTGGCGGCCTACTGTGTCGCCGCCTTTCTTCTGGTCCTGCCGCTGGCGTCCTTCCTCCGGCGTGCGCTGGTACTTCCCGAGAGCTTCGACACGTTAGTGGGATGGGGTCTCGTGGTGGGAGGTGCGGCGGCGGTGCTTTTCGCCTGGCACTATCCCAGGCTGGGCTGGCACGGCGGCGCCGCGCCCGAGGACGAAGCTTCCGGGGAATGAGCGATCCGCCTGCCGGTGAGGGGGCCGGTGCGCACTCGAAGCGCGCACTCGGAACGATCTCGATCCGAGCCCTCCTGCCCGAAGATTGGTCGGAGGTCGCCGACATCTACCGGCAGGGGATCGAGACCGGGGACGCGACATTCGAGACGGAGGTGCCCGCATGGGAGGAATGGGACCGGTCCAAGGAGCCCCATTCACGCCTGGTTGCAGTGGCCGAGGAACTGAATGGCGGAGATTCGGGTTCAGGCAGGGAAAGGATCGTCGGGTTCGCCGCGCTCTCGCCGGTATCCGGCCGCTGCTGCTACGCAGGGGTCGCGGAGGTCATGGTCTACGTGGGTGCGCCCTGGCGAGGTCGCGGCCTCGGACGAAAACTGCTAAGCTCTCTGATCGAATCCGGGGAGCGTAACGGCATATGGACGATGCTCGCCGGGATATTTCCCGAAAACGCCGCTTCGGTAAGAATTCATGACGCGCTCGGCTTCCGGCTGATCGGAAGCCACCGCCGGATCGGTCGGATGGCCGACGGACGCTGGCGCGACACTCTCCTCCTCGAGCGCAGGAGCGAGCTCGTCGGGGTTGATTCCGGCACCGGCGACACACCGAGCGCGGCGTCGCGCCGCCGTAGCAGGCTTGGCTCACAGGCTGTCAGGTCGCATGCCATGTCGACTGCCCAACGTCGCAGTCTGGTCGACAACCTGGGCGCCGACCGCCTCAAGCGGGGAGCGGCTCTCGCTCCGCTGACCACATTCCGGATCGGCGGACCCGCCGAACTCCTCTACGAAGCGCACACCGCCGAAGAGCTCGCTTCCTCGGTTCTCGCGGCCCGCCGTCTCGGCGTCCCTCACTTCGTCATGGGGCGGGGGGCGAACATCCTGGTGGGTGATCTGGGATTCCGCGGCCTGATCATTCTCAACCGGGTCGCCGGGATCGACTTCCTCGCCGGCGGTCGCGTGCGGGCGGGAGCGGGCGTGGACTCCTTTCCGGACCTCATCAACGCCACCGTCGAGCGTGGATTGGGAGGGCTCCACCACTTCGTGGGCATCCCGAGCAGCATCGGCGGAGCGCTTTGGCAGAACTTGCACTTTCTGGAACCGGAACCGGCTCGCAAACGCACCGTCTTCATCGAAGAAGTGCTGGAAGAGGCGGAGATACTCAGCGAAGAGGGCGAGAGACGAACTGTCCCTGTGGAGTACTTCGAGTTCGGCTACGACCGGAGCATTCTCCACGAGCGCGACGACATCGTCCTCTCGGCCACTTTCCGACTCGCGCCGGCTCCGAAGGTGGAGCTCAGACGGGTGATGCGGGAGAATCTCGAGTGGCGGGACGAGCGCCACCCCGACCTCTGGCTCTATCCGAGCGCCGGCTCCATCTTCAAGAAGATCGAAGGTGTTGGAGCGGGGAGGCTGATCGACGAGTGCGGCCTGAAGGGTCGGGTCGACGGGGCGGCGGCCATCTTCCACAAGCACGCGAACATCATTGTGAACCTGGGAGGCGCGACCGCCGCCGAGGTGCGCCGGCTGATCGACCTGGCCCGCGAAACCGTGGCGCGAGAGCAGGGACATGAGCTTGTCACCGAGATCGACTTCATCGGGGAATTCTAAACGCTGGAACTCTTCGGTGGGCGGTCCCTCCCCCTCGCCGTAGAAAGCTCGTCGACGACCGTATCCGCACTGACGTCCTCGCGAGTTAGCCCACGGGGGTGCTAGAGCGCCTCGAAAGCTCTCCGCTGCCGCTCGAGCCGCGCGTCACGCTCCGCTGCAAAACGTCTCATGGCCGCGAAGATCGAATCCGGGTCGAGGCCGGCCTCGGCGATCACATCGTCTTCGGTGCCGCCGGTAAGCCAGCGATCGTCCGCGTCTCCATAAAGTGAGTATTCCTCCGTGAGCGGACCGAGATCGGGAAGCGGCGGCACGCGCTTGGTCATCGTGCTTACAACCATGGAGTCGAAGCGCGACGACGCCGGATAGATCTTCTTACGGTACTCCTCGGGCTGATCCGCGAAGAGCTCCGGGCTGATCACCGATGCCACCCTCACGTTGACCCCCTCGTCCTCGAGACGGTCGAGCGCCCGAACCACGTTCACGGTCGAACTCGATCCCTGGGCCCACACGGTCCCCATGGGAGGAAGGTCGGGATCGTAGTCTCTGATGAGGTAGATGCCCTTGGCGGACGCGCGCGGATCGGTGTCGGCGAAGCGGCTGCGATCCGCAACGGGCGAGTCGGGACGGGCCACGTGGATGACGATGATGCCGACCTTGGGCTCCTGCACGGCTTTCGCGACCGCAGCGAAATAACCGGGCGCCACGTCGTTGTAGTCCCAGAAGTAGAGGTTGACGACCTGGTCTCTCGGGAAGAGCGTCCACACCTGAGGGGCGAAGATGCCGAAATGGGTCCTCGCATCGGCCGCCGTCTCCGGCCCCGAGTGACCCGCCAGAACGGTCAGCACGCCCAGCCGGAAGGGAGAGTCCTGATTCTGCTGGCTGAAGACTCGCGCCGGCGTGTACATGAGCGGCGTGAAAGCCCCGTAGGTTCCCGAGATGCCCCAGAGTCCGGAGTGAAGATCGGGATCGGCGGATGCGGTCTGGTTCACGACGCCGATCATGGTGGAGGCGTTGACCGCCTCCTGAATGCCCGCCTTCAGCCGTGTCCCCGAGGGGTTGGCGACGGGGTCGTAGTGGCCGAAGAAGTGGGCCTTCTCCACGTTGATCGATCCCGAAAGGTCGGCGGCGACGGTCAGGAATCGGCCTTCGGTCACGTGGTTCATCCACGCTCCGATCTCGCTGATCGCGCGGCGGCTACCCCACTTCCTGCCCGGCGGCATGAAGAGGCTGATCGTCCGCTCCACCTCGCGTCCGGTGGCGGGATCGGTCGCCCTGACCTCGACCGGCTCCTCGGGCAGTCCCCCCGGGGTCAGCCGTTCGTCGACGAAGGGATCCTTCGTAACGTCGAAACGGAGTTTGGGCGAGCGTTCGAGCCCGTCCGCGATCGAGACGACGCGCTCCGCTATCCACTCGCCCAGTCCGTTCCGGTCCAGGGTGGAAAGAGCGATATCGACGTTGGTCTTGAACTGAACGAGCTTTTCCGCCTCGGTCGACGGGGCCGGATCCCCGAGCCCCTCGAAATCGACTCCGAAGCGCTTCTCGAAGGTGTCGGCCAGCGCCACAAAGTAGGGATCGTTGAGCGCCATGGCGTACGGATGGCTGTCGTAGCTCACCATTTGCGGACCGTAACCGGGAATTCCGCCGTTCTCGGCGGCCGGCCACCATCCCTTGACCGTCGGGCCGATCGCGATGTGCGGGCGCCGATCATCCGCCGGCCAGCGCTCCATCGCGAACATCGCGGCAAGCACCTGGTCGAAATCGCTGCCGTCCTCAAGGCTGAGCACGTTCCATCCGTACGACGACCATTGCTGAGCGAGATCGTAGCCGTCGACGTCGGCGACGACTCCGCCGACGAGTTCGTCGTCGATGCCGGCGTTGTTGTAGGAGAGCAGGATGCGGAGCCGCTTGCCCACCCTCTGCGCCACCGCAGCGGTTTTGAGCTCCTGGGCGTGGCCCTCGGTCATGGCGAACTCGCCTTCGAGCGCGAGAATCTTAAGGCTCTCGGGCGCTCCGGCGTAATCCCAGAAGACCGCCTTGCCTGCAGATGTGGAGATTCCTATCCCCGACGGGCCGCCGTTGACGTCGTTGGTGACGTCGGTGCTTTCGGCGTGGCCCATCAACGGACGGATGCCTCTGATTCCGGCCTCGCGGAAGAGCGGGTGGTCCGCAAGCCCCAGGTCGTCGAGAAGCGTCTTCACCGCCCCTGGACTCCGTCTGAAGCCGAGGCAGTCGACAGGCAGGACGGCGTCCTCGGGATCGAAGCCGTAGCGCGGGTCGCCCGTGGCCCGATGTTGACGACCCAGGGCGGCGTAGAGGATCATCCAGAGGGCGTAGCAGGTGGGAATGCAGTGCCCTCCGGAAAGCATGAAGCGGTCGGCGAACGGGTGCTTGGGTTCCCGGAGATCGTATGAGAGTCCTCCGAGCTCGGGGCCGGCCAGGTGCGCCGCGACGTTGTACGGCGTGTATGCCAAAGGTCCCCCGAAATGACCCGATCCCCGGTAGTTCCCGAGAATGGTCAGTAGCATCGCCGTGAGAAAGGAGACTTCCTCGAACCGCTCCTTGTCGTAGGCGGGGAGGTCCACGGGAAGGGGTCGGTTCCGGTGGTCTCTACCGGCGAACTGAAGCGTCACGGTCTTCACTGGGCGGTCGCTGCGGGTTGGAGGGAGTTTCGGTGCGCCTTAAATTACGGTAGGTCCGCCCGGTAAGATAGCGCATGAGAACGCGTGCATCGTCGGCCTGACGCTCGGCCGCGGAACCCGAGGCAGCCCCCGAACAGGAGGCGCGAACCCTCTTCCTGGACTCAGCGACGCCGACGACGTCGACGCTTGCGCCTGAGCAAGGCCAGCGGATCCGGGCCGGGCACCTTGTCGACCGGTTTCGGCGGTCTGATCGGCTTGGGGCTTCCGGGCGGCTTGGGGGCTCCGGTGTCGGGTAGTTTGAAGGGCCATATCCTCATCGTGTCACCTGTGGTTCAGGTTGCGGATCGAGTCGACATTACGAAGGATACTCCCTCCGAGTGCCGTCGCAAGATCGGCGCGCCCGTTACGAAGCATCCCCCACACCGCCGCGGGCGCGTCTCCGCTCGCCGCCTCTAACCTGAAGACCGCTGAACGATCGTCCGCTCGCGCTGCTCACTCGCTGGGCCTCGTCGTCTCCCCACGGAGTGAGGGCACTCGTGCTCAAGGGGGAACACGTCCGTCCGGGAGCCCGTCCCGCGCCTGGAGCCGAACTGGAGATAGCCGTTTTCGCCGACAGGCCGCGAGAGCTTATCGAGAGCGCAAGGGAGCAGCCGGGCGCAGACGTATCGGCGGAGCATCTCTCGCTCGCGGACGAGTCCGATCCGGCGGAGCCGCCGGGATCGCACGTGCGGCCGCTCGGGGTCGGCCGCCTCATTTGCGACGGCTGCCCGCCCATCGTCTTTTTCCTCTACGCGACCGACACCCTCCGGGCGCTCGCCCTGCTTCACTCTCTTCCGCCCTGGCTCGACGCCGGCTACCGGGTCGTCTACGATCCCGACGACCTGACCGGCAAGATGGTACCGCCGTCGGGTCGCGGAGAGTCGGCGGCCGATGCCGGCGGCCGATCCTAGCGTCACGTGGACCAAGCTCCACACGGCATGGCTAACGCCGCCGCGTCCGCGTAGGTTCAGGAAAAAGGCGGGTGTGACGTCCTCTTGCTTCAGGGTCTGGAGCGTCGTTATCGTTGAACGGACCGCCGATTCAGGAGCACCGACATGACCGGGACCCGCTTCGCCACCACCGCACTTTTCGCCTTCTTCGTCCTGACCTGCGACATCACGGAGGTTGAAGGGCCCCCAGCTGACAACCCGGATGCCGAGCCTGAGTTGACGCCCTCGGAGCCCTGGGATCTTGTCCAGGCTTACCGCTACCGCCGAATGCTTGGGCTACTTGAGCTGCAGGAACGGCTGAATGCCTACCAGGAGCAGCCGATGTACCGCTACGAGAGCCGGAACACCGAAACGGCACCGTCGGCTTCCCAACTCGCTCCTCAAACCACCGTGGAAAGCGATTCCCCCGGCAGAGCCGACCTTGTGCTCGCCGACGAGCCGCTGATGCGGATCGGCTTGCTCGACGGGCCCGACGAATTCCTCTTCGGCAACATCACCGGTGCCGTCCGCCTCGAGGACGAGAGCGTCGTCGTCGCGGACCAGTCGATCTTCGAGATCCGAAAGTTCGACGCCCGGGGGCGGCACGTGTGGTCGAGCGGGCGGAAAGGCGAGGGACCGGGGGAATACGAGGGGCTCCGGCTGATGCGTGGCTGCCCCGGAGCGGCGGTCACGGCATACGACGGGCAGTTGGACCGAATCACCGAACTTGATTCGGACGGCGTCGTGACCGACACACGGAGGTTCGGCGGGGCCGGCCCGTACGGGGTACCCGAATGCTCGCCGGACGGCCACGTGGTCTTCACTGCCTGGCCGGACACTGAATGGGAGCTCACCCTGGCCGAGGGTACCAGGTACCGGTGGGAAATGTCGCTGACCCTGGAGCGGGACGACAGTGTGGCCACCCTGCGCTCGGGCATCCCCGGGACGGAGCGCTACATCTATACCGAGTATGGTTCCTCCGCTCCGGTGACGTGGGGGAGGGACATGGCCTTCGCGGTCACGGCCACCGGCGTCTGGTACGGATCGGCGGATGACTACGAACTGGAACACGTCGACTGGAACGGCCGCGTCACGCACGTCGCGAGGTGGGCAGGACCGGACCTCGAGGTCACGAGCGAGCACCTGGATCGCTACCGCGACGCCTACCTGGCCCGGTACGAAACGGCCGAGGAGCGCCGACGTTTCGAGAGGGAAAGATGGCCGAGCATTCGGGACGACCTGCCGGAGAGCTTTCCCGCCTACGTGTCGGAAGGGCTCCTGTCGCTACCGAACGGCAGCATGCTGGTGGTGCCGCACCCCTGGCGAGAGCTGGGGGGTCGCGACGAGTTCCACCTCCTGGGTGCGGACGGCACATGGCTCCACCGCCTCATGATACCGTCTGGCCGGACGCTCCTCGACGCGGGCCCGGGCTGGGTGTTGCTGCTTGAGAGAGGCGAGTTCGACGAGCAGAGCGTGGCGGTCTACGAGCTGGTGGAGGGTTCGTGATGCGATCGTTTGGGCGAATAGCGCCGCGCCGCTCTCGGTGCTCGTGCGAGTTTCGCCGCAGCCGCTAGCGACGGGGGCGTTCTGCAGCCAAATCCACGACGCGGATATCGCGCCACCTCACCTTGATACCGCCGCCGTCGTGGATCTGGAGGGCGATCGAACCGTCTCCGCCTCCGATGCGGTCGTCCTCGAAATCGACCATCGCCACCCCGTTGAGCCAGGTCCTCACCCGGGAGCCCTCCGCGCGGACCCGCATGGTGTTCCACTCGCCCATGCGCAGAGCCCGGTCTAGCTCGGGCTCGGGCCGCACCAGCCAGCCTCGGCCGTAGGATTCGTAGATGCCGCCGGTATGCAGCCCCGGCGGTGCGACCTCGGCCTGCCAGCCGTTCACCACCGTGCCTTCCACGCTTGAACGGAAGAAGACACCGCTGTTGCCGTCGGCCTCCTGCTTGAAGTCGAGCGTCAAGTCGAAGTCGCGGAACGTGTCCTCCGTGGCGAGATAGCCGTAGGCGGCATCCGGTCCGCTCTCGCAGACCAGTTCTCCCTCCTCGACGTACCACAGTTCGGTGCCGTGGACCGTCCATCCGCCAAGATCGTCGCCGTTGAAGAGCGCCACCGGCTCCAGTCGCCGGATCCTGATGCTCCGGAACCAGACCTTGCGTCCATGATCCTGAAGCCCGATCGGTCCCGACCCCGCCGTGCCGTATTCGGGATAGGGCGAGAACTTGCTGGCGGCCACCATCTCCTCCCACTCGGAAGAACCGAGCTCGTATTCGACGGTCTTCTCGCCGTTGAGCCAGTGCTCCACCAGCTCCCCTTGAACTCGGATTCGGCCACTGTTCCACTCTCCGGGTCCGTGCAGGGTCTTGGGGCCGGAGGCGTGCAGGTCGTAATTGTCGCCGGTGAGGTGGGTGTTCATGTCCATGGTCCCCATCTCCAGGTAGGCGTCGTCGTCCAGGACCTGGTATTCGGGCGCGTTGTGCCAGATCGCCGCCCCTTCATTTTCGATCACACGGTAGAGCACGCCGCTGTTGGCGATGTCGGAGAGCATGAACTCGAAGCGCAGGTCGAAGTCGGCGAAGGACTCGGTGGTGACGATGTCGCCTCCGACCGCGACGTCGGGGTCGGTTGCGGTGGCGCCCACGACGAGAGCGCCGTCGATCACCGCCCACCCCGTGTCGGGGAAGTTCTCCCGACCGTAGCCGCGCCAGCCGGAGGTCGTCTCGCCGTCGAAGAGAAGCTCCCAACCTGCCTCGGCTTCGTCGGGCGTGAGCGTGTTGGGGACCGCTCCGGCCTCGTCCCGAACGTCGTTCGCCGGGTTGCACGCCGCCGCGACGAGCGCCAGCGCGGCCAGCTCGCGTCGGTGCGCGCGACCTCTCGTCGCCATCATCGTTCCCTCATCCGATCGGGGTCCCAGCGCACCATGCGTTCCTCGAAGTAGCTCGTGTTGCAGGCGAGAGACGGCGCGGCCGCCCTCAGGCCGAACACCGAGTTCTCCGCCACGGGAGGGCCTCCGCGCACGGCCCGGAAGAAATTGTAGAAGTGATCCAGGTGAGCGCCGCCGTATCCCGTTTCGACCCGGTAGACCGCCTCGGCGGGCGGGAGCATCCGGGCCCGCGGAGGCATGTCCGTTACCGCACCCGTCGTCTCCGCCATCTTCTCCTGCAGGAAGGCGTCGGCCATGGGATCGACGGGGGCGTTCTTGCGGAGTACCACCTCGGTCCAGGTGACGTCCATCGAACCCTCGCTTCCCACCATCCTCAGGAAGGTGCTTCCGGACGTTCCGTCGACGAAGTTCACACGGAGCGAGAGGTTGAAACCGGGATGCGAATCCGACTCCGGATAGTCGAATACGCCTATCAGCACGTCGGGCACCTCGCGACCGTCGTCCCAGTATCGGAGTCCGCCCGCCGCCTGCACGCGCACCGGGCCGCGTGAGCCGGTTATGAAGTGCAGGCTCGAGAAGAGATGAACGAAGAGGTCGCCCGCCACCCCGGTGCCGTAGTCCCGGTAGTTCCGCCAGCGGAAGACGCGCAGCGGGTCGTACGGCCGGTGCGGCGCCGAGCCCAGGAAGCCTTCCCAATCGACCGTCTCTTCGGAAGCCTCCGGGGGGATGGGATACTGCCAGGCGCCGATCGGGTCGTTGCGCGCCCAGTAACCTTCGGCGTAGTTGAGCTCGCCGATGGCTCCAGCCTCGTAGAGCTCCTTCGCCTTCTCGTTGCCGAGCGAGCTCATGCCTTGGCTCCCGACCTGGAAGACCTGACCCGAGTCTCTCTCCGCCTCGATGATCTCGGCTCCCTCCGAAATGGAGTGGACCATCGGCTTCTCGCAGTACACCGCCTTGCCGGCGCGAAGGGCGTCTACCGAGATCCGGGTGTGCCAGTGGTCGGGCGTCCCCACGATCACGGCGTCCACGTCGTCGCGCGCGAGGATTTCACGGTAGTCGCGCGTGGTGAAGAGTTCGCCGTGTCGCTCGACGGCGGAACTCAAACGGCCGTCGAAGATGTCGCACGCCGCCACCAGCTTCACACCGGGTACGTGGAGCGCGGTGTTCGCGTCGGCCATTCCCATGCCGCCCGCTCCGACGACGGCCAAGCCGAGAACGTCGGAAGGAGGGAGCGGGTCCGCCTCCGGCTTCCGGCTGCGAGAGAGCCAACCGGAGACCGCAGTGCCGGCCGGAGCTACCGAGCCGCCCATCAGACCGGGCGCGAAAGCGGCGGCGGCGGAGCTCTGTGCCATTCGTCGGAGAAAGTGACGTCGGGGCCGGCGTTTAGGCTGCGAAGCGGGAGCGCTGGGCGGTTTTCTCTTCATGCTGAGCTCGGTCGAGTGGGCGGGCAGGGAAGGCGTGCGGTCACCAGGCCGGCGGTCACCAGAACGACGACCCGGAACCCTGGGCGGCGGGTCGCATTCTAACTTCCACCCGAAACCGGAGGTTTGCAAGGCGGGAGCAGGGCACGGACGCGACGGTGCGCGGTCGCCATTCCCTCCCGGCGGCTTCAACGCTATCTTTCCATGCTGTTCACGAAACCATCACCCCTCGTCGGAGCGTCCGCGTCCGACAACCGCAAGCGCCGATGACTTACGCAGTGTTCGAGACCGGAGGCAAGCAGTTCCGCGCCGCGCAGGGCGCCAGGCTTCGCGTACCCTCGCTCGATGCCGAAATCAGCGAGTCCGTGACCTTCGACCGCGTCCTCCTCGCCTCCGCAGGGGAAGAGGTTCGCGTGGGCGATCCCGTCATCGACGGAGCCTCGGTCCGAGCGGAGGTGCTTCGCCACGGACGCGACAAGAAGATCGTGGTGTTCAAGCGCAAGCGGCGCAAGGGATACCGCCGAAAGCAGGGACACCGGCAGGGGTACACCGAGGTCCTCGTCGAAGAGATCGCTCTACGGACCGCCGAGGTCGTATAGCGGAACCGAAAGGAACGGATCATGGCACACAAGAAGGGCGTAGGCTCGAGCCGGAACGGAAGAGACAGCAACCCGAAGCGGCTGGGGGTCAAGACCTTCGCCGGAGAGACGGTCACGGCGGGGAGCATTGTCGTGCGCCAGCGCGGAACGAAATTCCACCCTGGCCGGAACGTCGGCAAGGGGTCCGACGACACCCTTTTCGCAAAAGCGGACGGCGTGGTGAAATTCGAGCGCATCCGGTCGCGCGCGGTGGTGTCGGTCTACGCCGCCGGTTAGCCCACGGCCTTCCGGAAACGGTCCGACCGATCGCGAACTTCGGCGGCTCGCCGAGGTGCCGCCCCACACCTCCGACGACGGGTATTCGGTGACCGCCTCGTCCGCAGACAGGCCGGCACCTCGCATTCTGTCCGTGATCGGAACCCGTCCCGAGGCCGTCAAGATGGCGCCGGTGATCGAAGCCGTCACCGCCCGAGGCGGTTGCGATCACCGCCTGCTCCTCACCGGTCAGCATACCGACCTCGTCGACCAGGTGCTCGCGCATTTTCGGATCCGCAGCGATTACGACCTGGACCTGATGAAGCCCGGCCAGAGCCTCTTCGACGTCGGCACGGGATGCCTCGACGGCATGCGTGGGGTGCTGGAGGAATTCCGGCCCGACGTGACCATCGTCCAGGGTGACACGGCCACCGTTTTTTTCGCCGGAGTGGCGAGCTTCCTCCGGAGAGGCAGGCTGGCGCATGTGGAGGCCGGTCTGCGCAGCCGTCGCAAATGGTCGCCCTTTCCTGAGGAAATGCTGCGCCGAATGACCGACACCATCTCGGATTTCTGCTTCGCGCCTACTCCCGCCGCAGCCGACAACCTGCGGGCCGAGGGCGTGGAGGAGGAGCGCATCTGGGTGACCGGCAACACCGTGGTCGATGCGGTGGAGAGCGCCAAATCCCGCAGCATGGTGCCGGATGACCCCACGGTCGCGGAGCTGCTCGCCTCGCCAAGGCGTCTTGTGCTCCTGACCGCGCATCGCCGCGAGTCCTTCGGCGAACCGCTGAAGCGGGTGTTTTCAGCCGTGGCGGAGCTCTCCGACCGCTTTCCCGATCTCAACATCCTCTACCCGGTGCATCCCAACCCCAACGTGCGGAAACCTGCGTACCGTCTGTTGGGCACACCGGAGCGGAGCGGCCGCATCCACCTCACGGGTTCGCTCTCGTACCGGGACATGCTCGCGGTTCTCTCGGGAGCGTCGCTCGTGCTGACCGACTCGGGAGGCATCCAGGAGGAGGCGCCCGCCTTCAACGTCCACACCCTTGTGCTTCGCGACGTGACCGAACGTCCGGAAGGAGTACGAGCCGGCGTTGCCACCCTGGTGGGAACCGATTCGAGACTCATTCTCGCCGAGGCGACGCGCAGACTCTCCGACGTCGCCGCCGGACTTCCCGCCAACCCTTACGGCGACGGGAAGGCGGGAGAGCGCATAGCGGACATCATCCTCTCCAGCCTCGCCGGCCGTCCCCGACGTACGACCGACTGGCAACCCTCGGGAACATAGTCGCTCTTGAAGATCGTCTTCCACTGCGTCTACTACCCGCCGGAGGTCGGCGGCCTGGAGAGCCACGTCAGCTTCCTCTGCCGCGAGCTTGCCCGCAGGGGCCACGAAATCTCGATCGTCACCTCACTATCCCGTCCTGGCCTGCCTGTCTTCGAGGAGGAGGACGGCGTTTCCGTGTGGCGCACGCCGCTCCCGACCCGCACTCCCGTCGGTTGGTTCCTCCACGCGCTCGGCTCCACTCCTCGCACGCGGGCGGTCGTACGGGGCGCCGATCTCGTCCACGCCCAGGCCTTTCCCTCGATCCTTCCCCTGAATCTGGCCCTCGCCGGTGCCGGAACGCCGCTCGTGTGCACGCTTCACACCTCCCACTTTCTGCGGCTGGCCTCCAATCCGCTCGTCGCTGGACCTCTGGGCGCACTGATCGCCAGGAGCGACCACAACTTCGCCTCCAGCGGCGAGATCGCTCAGGTGGGCGAAGGGCTCAGGCGTGGCATCTCGGTCGAGCCTCTCGTGAACGGCGTGGACACCGAACTCTTCCGGCCCGGCCCGGCGACCTTGCCGCCCGGCGCAAGGAGGTGGAGACTGATGGTGCCTCGTCGTCTCTTCTCCAAGAACGGAGTCGAGTTCTTCGTGCGCGCCATGCCGTCGATAGTCGCCGAAGCCGACGTCGAAGCGGTTTTCGTAGGTGATGGGCCGGAGCGGAAGCGGCTGGAGGAGCTCGGCGGGGAACTCGGGGTCGCCGACCGGATGACCTTCCTCGGCTCGCGTCGCCACGCCGAGATGCCCGGATTGCTGGCGTCAGCCGATCTCGCCGTATTTCCGTCCCTGATGGAAGCCACCTCCGTCGCCGCACTGGAGTGCATGGCCTGCGGCCTACCTGTGGCGGCTTCCGATGTCGGCGGACTGCCCGAGATCGTCGACGACTCCGTTGGAGGCCTCTTCCAGCCGGCGGATCCGAGCGGTCTCGCCGCCAAGGTCCTCGAACTGCTCTCGGTGGAAGAGCTCGCCCGCCGCGGGGCCGAGGGCCGGAGGCGGGTGACCCGTCACTGGAGCAACGCCCGCCTGGTGGATCGACACCTGGAGGTCTACCGGAAGCTCCTCCGCCCGGGCCGGCAGCGTGCGGCGAAACTCGCACGAGCGCCGGGAGCGCCGCCGGGCTAGCCGGTCGGACGCCTATCCCGTTCCCTTCTCCTGGGCGGCCCGGGCGGAGGCGATAACCCGCCAGAGGACGTCGCGCACCATCTCCTGGTCGATCCCTCGTTCTCGCGCGATCTCGCTCGCCCTGCGGATCACCAGCGCTTCACGCGCCGGGTCGAGCACCTGCATGCCCAATTCGGTCTTGGCCCTGCCGATGGCGAGCACGAGCTCCCGCCTCGCGCCCAGTATCTCCACGAGCTCTCTGTCGGTCTCAGTGACCTGCCGCCGCAGAACGTCGAGATCGGCCGGTCCGGTCGCTGCCCGTGCTTCCGTTCCTTCGGCATCCGAAACCGCACCATCCGCAGGGGATCGGCTCACCGCCCGCCCTCCACGAAGTCCGCCACATGCTCCGGATCCTGACGCCTGGTGGTCAGGCTGACCCCGACGAGCACCGGCAACTGGATCGCCAGCCCGAGGACGCCTTCATGGATGTCGAAGGGCTTAAGGTCGGGGTTCAGGAAGAAGAAGACGGAAGTCGCCACCCCGGCAAGAAGTCCGAACGCCACTCCCGGCGTCGTCGCCCGTCGCCAGTAGAGCGCGGCGAATACCGGTGGCGCGAGCTGTGAAATGGGGCCGTATGCCGAGAGGAGAATCTGCACCAGTGACGTGCCTCCCTGGAGAGCGAACACGTATGCGAGGGTCCCCGTCACGAGAACCGTTATTCTGATCAGGCTGCGACGCGCGCGTTCGTCCATCTGCCGGTAGAGAGCCACTCCGTCCTCCACGAACACCGATGCGGCCGCATGCATGAGAGCGTCACCGGTCGACATCGAGGCCGAGAGCGCGCCCGCGCAGAAAAGTCCAACGACCAGCACAGGCATCCCGGTCTCCAGAATCATGAATGGGAGGATCGAGTCCGAGTCGACGGGTCCGCCTCCTTGCCGACCGGCGAAGAGCACCCCGGCGAAACCGATGAGGAAGATCGGAATCAGGAAGAGCTGGAAGGTCGGGAAGAGGACGACAGTGCGCCGTAGAGTGGCGTCGTCCTTGGCGGTGAAGGCCTTCATGAAGAGGTGCGGCCACATCATCAGACCGACCGCGCTCGCCAGAATGACGCTGGAGAAGGCGCCCCAGGTCCAGGGGCTCCCGCTCGCCGTCAAGCCGGGCATGGCCAGCAGTTCGGGACGGGCGTCCGCGATGCCCTCGAACATCGGGCCGATGCCCCCGTAGAGATGGTAGGGCAGGTAGAGCCCCAGCGACCAGGCGATCACGACCATGAAGACGCCCTGGAAGGTGTTCGTCCACCCCACCGCCATCGCCCCCGAGCGCAGCACGTATGCGGTCACGATGCCATACGCGGCCAGGGCGCCGACCCACAGGGGGACGTTGCCGTCGGTGACCGCGTTGATGACGATCCCGGCTCCCCGCATCTGAATGGACACGTAGGGAACGAACGCCACTATCGAGATCAGAGCCATCAGGAGGGAGAGCTCTCGCGATCGGAACCTGCCCGTCACGAGCTGGGCCTGAGTGACGAATCCGAAGCGTCTGCCCAGAGCCGCCACCCTCGGCCCCCACCAGTAGAACGGAGCCATGCCCAGGGCGCCGTAGGCCAGAATGTAGAAGGCCGCCGCGCCGCGCGAGTAGGCCCAACCGGGACCGCCGAGAAATGCGAAGGCGCTGAAGACCGACGCCCCGGTCACGAAGTACATGACGACCAGACCGAAGGACCGGTCCGCCGCCACGTATCCGGTCACGCTCTCGCTGGACCGCCGTCCGGCCCGGAATCCTATGGCGAGCGTCGCACCCAGATAGAGAACGATGATGGACGTGATCCACAGCCAGCGCTCCATCACTCGTCTCCTCTCGGTGAGCGAGGGTCGGCCACAAGTGCCCGACGGTCGACGGCGTCCAGGATCGCGAAGACCACTGTGAACCCGGCCACCCAGCCTGCAATCCACGCCATGGAGAAAGGAAGCCCGAGAACGAGCGGTCTTGCGGCGGAGAAGGGGAGGATGCCCGGCCAGGTCACGGCGACGAGGGCAAGGCCGGTGTAGGCGACGGCGAATCCGCGAACGACTTTGGGCGCCATAGAGCGACGGGTTGACGGTTTTGCGGACCGGAGCCGGGTCCGACGAGGTTGGAATGATACAACATAGGGGCCCGGACGCCATGCCGCCCGAGCGGCGACCCGTCCGCACGGAGGGCGCTCGAACGGTGCCGAAGACCTTCGGCGACACTTGCGGCCGCCGCCCCACCCGCCCGGCGACGCACCGGGAGTCTCGCTCTCGTGGTGTGCCTGCCGTCTGTCAGCTACCTTGTGTCGTTAGGCTATCTTTACCCGCATCACGTCGTGGACCCTTCTACCAGCTCTGAGGCTTCCATGGTTTTCACCCCGATCCGTCTTCCGGCGCTCGTCCTCCTGGGCGCCTTCGCAATCCCGTCCGGCGTCGACGCCCAGAAGCGCGCCCTCGACCACGACGACATCCTGACCTGGCGCACCATACAGGCGCCGTCGCTCTCGCCGGACGGAGCGTGGCTGACCTACGCGCTCTCCCCCGTGGAGGGAGATCCCGTGGTGATCGTCCGGCAGGCGCTGGAGGACGGAGTCTCGCTCGAGTTCCGGGGCGAGCGGCCGGCTTTCACTTCGGACTCCAGGTACGTGGTAGTCTCGATCCCACCTGTCGAGGCTACCGTCGACTCTCTCCGGCGGGAAGGGGTTCGCAACTCCGAGCTGCCCGGGGACTCGCTCGCAGTCGTGGAGCTGGCGGAGATTTCCGGCATGGGCTTGGAAGCGGTGCGGAGACTGGGGGCGGTGGAGAGCTACCGGACGGCCGGGTACGGTCCATGGCTCGCCTATCGTCCCGCGGAAGAGGAGGGTGAGGGCGAGGACGACCCGGATGATGAGGAGAAGGGGGAAGAAGAGCCCGCCGAGCAGGAAGGCGAGGCGGAGGACGAGGAGAACGACAAGACCAAGGAGGCCGGAGACGCTCTCGTCCTGGTCGACCTGGTATCCGGCTCCGAAACCAGGTTCGAGCTCGTTGACGAATTCGTCTTCGCCGACGAGGGCGGCGTCTTCGCCTACGCGACCTCGTCGGAGGACGGAAGCGAGGACGGCGTGTACGTGCTCGAGCTGGGCGGCTCCTCGGACGCCGGCGCCGTGTTCCAGGGAGCGAGCCATTACCGCGAACTCACCCTCTCCGAAAACGGTGACCGGCTCGCCTTCCTGGCGGACCGCGACGACTATCAGGCCGATCAGCCCGAGTTCGTTCTCTACCAGAGCTCGGCTCCCGAATGGGACGAGGCGACAGCGGTCGCGAGTTCCGGAAGCGGCAGCATTCCGGCCGGATGGTGGGTGAGCGAGCACGGCTTTCTGTCCTACTCCGATGACGGCGAGCGGCTCTACTTCGGCACGGCGCCACGCCCCGAGCCCGAGGTCGAGGACGACACGCCCGACGACGACAAGGTCGAGATCGACATTTGGAGCTGGAAGGACCCCTACCTCCAACCCATGCAGCTCGTGCAGGCTAACCGGGAGCGCGACCGGACCTACCGGGCGGTGGCCCATCTCGCCACCGGCTCCCTGGTCCAGCTCGCGACCAAGGAAGTGCCCGATGTCGCCATGGCCGACGCCGCAGGCGCCGGGTTCGCGCTCGGACTGTCCTCGCTGCCTTACCGGCAGATGGTATCGTGGGACGGCACCTACCGGGACTTCTACGTGGTGGACATGGCCACCGGCGATCGACGCAAGGTCGCGGAGATGGTCAAGTCTTTCGCCTCCATCTCGCCCGAAGGTCGGTACCTGACCTGGTGGGACGGGGTCGAGAGACACTGGGTGGTCGCGCCCACGGACGGTGGCGGTCCGTTGTTCGCGAGCGCCGGCGTTCCACATCCAGTCTGGAACGAACTTGACGACCATCCGGATCTGCCTCCCTCCTACGGCTCGGCAGGATGGACCGAAGGAGACGAGGCCTTTCTCTTCTACGACGACTTCGACATCTGGCGCTTCGAGCCGGCCTCGGGCGAAACCACGAATCTGACGGCGGGCATGGGGCGCGCGCAGGGCATTCGCTTCCGTTACTCCCGTACCGATTTCGACCAGCTCGCGATCGAGGAAGGCGAGGCTCTCCTGAGCGCGTTCCACAAGACCGACAAACGCTCGGGTTTCTACCGCGGGAGAACGGATCGAGCGGCGGCGCCGAGCGAGGTGGTGATGGCCGAGAAGCGTTTGCAACTGCGCGGCAAGGCCGAAGACGCGGAGCGCTGGCTCCTGACCAGACAGGACTTCCGCGAATACCCGGATCTCTGGGTCACCGACGGTTCGTTCACCGACGCCTTCAAAGTCTCGGAGGCGAACCCCCAGCAAGAGGAATTCACCTGGGGCGACGCTGAGCTCGTGGAGTGGCGTTCCAACGACGGCACGCCCCT
>LXNJ01000309.1_pt1 | contig 35549 bp, 20 predicted proteins | sample 809081 | NCBI WGS metagenome assembly LXNJ01 (sample SAMN04870510, study PRJNA318959) | sponge metagenome | biome: sponge; feature: marine sponge reef; material: water | host: Petrosia ficiformis | place: Greece: Milos, Mediterranean Sea | collected 2013-05-29 | depth 5-7 m | reverse complement strand
CGACTCGGTCGCCACCGTCAGCAGCAGCGGCCTGGTCACCGCCGTCAGCAACGGCAACACCACGATCAAGGCCACGCACGGCTCTCTTTCGGCTACGGCCACCGTCACTGTGCAACAAGCGCTGTCCTCGCTTGCTGTCGACCCGAGTTCTTTTCGGTTCATTCCCGACGACACCCAGACCCTCACGGGTTCCTGGCTGGACGCGAACGGGAACCCCATTTCGGGGGCCGACCTGAGCGCGGCAACCTGGAGCTCCGATGACACGACCATCGTCTCGGTAACCGGAACTGGAGGCAGCGCCACGGCCACCGCAGAGGATTGGGGCACCGCGACGATTACGGTGACTGTGTCAGACGCGTCTGGAATTGCGGCGGCAGAGGTGGCCGGTCCGACCGACGCCCACACCGCCCTGATGGCTCTTTACATGGATACGGACGGGGAGAACTGGACCCACAACACCAATTGGATGGACTTGGACAAGGACCTGACCGATTGGTACGGAGTGAGTGACTCCGACGGGGACGGGGCCGCCGATTTGCTGGTCCTCAACCGCAAGAACCTGGACGGACCAATTCCGCCGGAATTGGTGTTATGGGACGACGCAATCGGAATCTACCTTGGGGGCAACCGGCTGAGTGGTACACTGCCGTCAGACCTCTCCGCGCTGTCCGAGCTGCGCGAGTTGCAACTCGTGGCGAACATCCTCAGTGGCACGATTCCCGCCAGCCTTTACGGCCTGGACCTGACTTTGCTAGCTCTCAGCGACAACGATTTCGACGGCTCGATCTCCAGCAATATCGGGGACCTGGATAACCTGTCGTGGCTGGATTTGGGCGGCAACGATTTCGATGGCGGAATCCCCGACGAACTTGCCAATTTGACCGACCTTACCTTCTTGGATTTGGCGCGGAACCCTGATCTCACCGGCCGCCTGCCCGACGACATTGACGACCTTGAGGACCTTGAAACACTGTACCTGAACGGGACCGATCTTTGCGTCCCGGATTCCGACGATACCCGGGACTGGCTTGAGGCCATCGACGGGTACGCGCGGTTCTGCGAGTCGCACGGTACTTCTATCGCCATCCTGTCGCAGGCCGTCCAGACCTCCACCATGGACGTTCCTTTGTTAGCGGGCGAAGAGGCGCTGCTGCGCGTGTTCGTCACCTCCGACAACAACGGAGACGCTGTTGATCTCCCAGCGGTCGACGCGCTGTTCTACGACTCCGACGGCAACCTGCTGGACACCCTGGAAGCGACCTCAACCACAACCGACATCCCCAACGAGATCGACCAGTCCAGTTTGGATAACTCGGTCAACTTCTTCGTCCCGGGTTCACTGATTGAAGTCGGGCTCCAAATCGTGGTGGAGATCGACCCGGACGGCAACGTCCCCGACAGCCTGGGCATCCAGAAACGCATCCCCGAGACCGGGGAGTGGGCCATCGATGTGCGGGCCATGCCTGATTTTCCGTTGACGATCCACTCGTTTACCGACGAGGACAACCCGGACCGAGATTTCGAAGAAAGGGTCGAGGGTCTCACGGCTGACAGCGCCGTGTTCTGGGAGGCCGTCAACCTGCTGCCGATCGATACCATGGATTATGCGTATGGGGACTCGCTGCGCCACAGCTCCCTCAACCTGTATGACCTGCTGCTTGAGCTCACCGCGATGTATGAAAGCAATGAATGGACAGGGTATCATGCCGGCCTGGTAGCAAACTCCTTTGGTGGCGTAGCGGGCGTCGCTTACATCGATAATTGGACCATGATCGCTCGGGTTGACGATCGGACCATCGCCCACGAGTGGGCCCACAACCTTGGGCGCTGGCACTCGCCCTGCGTGCGGAACGGTACCATTGTAGGGGTGGACCCGGATTACCCTCACGCCGACGCCGAGATCGGGGCGTACGGGTACGATGTCAGGGACTCCACGCTTGTGGCGAACACGCTGGCGGACCTCCAGGCATACTGCGCCCCCCACTGGATCAGCGACTACCATTTTCGGGGAATGGCCCTGTACCGCGACCCGAATCTGTCTTTCGAGCAGTATCTGGAATCCGGCGCGGGCGGCGACCCGAACGTGTCCCGACGAGCGCGCGACATGGCTACGGGGCGCGCCATGCCACGGGGGGCTCCGGTACGCAGCCTCGCGGTTTGGGGCTCGGTCCTCCGTGACAGCACGATTCGGCTGGAACCGTCATTCGTGGTCGATGCTCCGCCAAGCCTGCCAGAGAGCGGCGGGCCGTTCCGGCTTAGGGCGGTGGACAGCCAGGACCGTACACTGTTCGACTTCAGCTTCGACATGCTGGCGTTGGCCGATTGGGACGGAGCCGAAATCGGCAGTTTCTTCTTCCTCCTGCCCGTTGATCCAGGCTGGGAGACCGGGCTCAGCCGGATAGAGGCGCTCTCGCCCGGCCGCGGACTGAGGGGGGCCGTCACCGATGTTCTGGATTCCTCCACCGACCGGCCAATGGCGGTGCTGTTTGACAACGTTACCGGGGAAATCCGGGGCTTCATCCGCGACTGGCGGCAGGGGAGAAACCGGATCACGGCCGATGACCGGGTGCTGCGGCTCGCCCCCGGCCTGCAGCCCATGGTCACCCGGGGATTGCCGAGGGATTGGCCACGCTAAGACAATCGCTCGTTGTACTGGCGGGAGGGGAGGGTCGCAGGCTCGGCCCGCTGCCCGCCCCCAAGCCACTGGTTCGCGTCGGCGGCGTGCCCGTCTTGGAACGCGTGGTGGCAGCCGGTGCCGACCTGGATGAAGTGGTAGTGGCCGTACGAGACCGGCAGGCGTTCACCGTAGAACTCCACGAGATCGGCTGGGTGCTGCTCGGACCCGAGAACCACGTCTGGGACCGATTGACGACCCCGCAGGGGATCGAAGTCGTGTTAGTTGAAGACATAGGGCCGGCCAGTACCCCCGAGCTTCACGCAGCGGCCGGACCGCTGGTGGGACTGGCCGCAGCGCTTGCGGCGGCCCGCGGCGACATCTGCGTGGCGTTCGGCGGCGACATGCCCTTCGTAACGCAGGAGCTCGTGACCGCTCTCGCCGCGGCGCTTACCGCGAAACCCACAACGGACGCGGTGGCTGTGGAATCCGGCGGGCGGATCCATCCCCTGTGTGCTGCCTACCGCCGGTCAGCCGCCCTGGCAGCGGCCCGCCGCTTGCTTGGCGACCGGCCGAACGACACCGGCCGCTCACCCTCGCTCCGCGCCCTGCTCGCCGAGCTGCCGGTGGCGAGATTCACTCAGTCCCGCATCGGCCGCTGTGTCGGAGGTTTGGGGGGAGACGGTGGACAACCGCTTTCTGCCGCGCTAAGGGGGATCGACACGCCCGCCGACCTCAGATGGGCCCGGGCACAGGCCTCGGAGACACCGCGAACGGGGTGAACAGAGCCGGGCACCCTTCTCAGGCACCCGGAGGCAAGCGCGGCGGGGTGCCCAGGCGCTGAAGCCCCGTCCCCAGTACGGATTCCACCGCCACGGCGACATCCACCAGCCAGCAATCGGCCCCGGTGCGCGCAATCAGTTGCAACCCCACGGGCATGAGACTTGGGTCGAGCCCGGCCGGGAGGCTGACCGCGCACATGTCCAGCATACTCGCCGGGCAGGTGTTGGAGAGCATGAGCCGGTTGGCACTGCCATACTCGGCGAGATCTTCCAGATCCGCCACCCGCGGGACGGTGATCGGGAGAGTCGGAGTCGCCAGGCAGTCGAGGCCGGCCTGGTCCATGCGGGCGTGGAGCGCCCGAGAAAGCCGGTGCCGGTTCCGCAACAGTCCCAGGTACTCCACAGCCGGTACGTTTCGGACTGACCGGAGCCTGTTTCGGACCGTCGGGTCCAAGAAATCGGCCCAACCGGGCAGGTACCGGTCCAGCGTTTCCCCGAGCTCCGGTTGCACGACGCTTCCTGACAGGTATTGAACCCCCGCCTCCACCAGCTCCGGGGCCTCAAAGGAGATCAGTTCCGCTCCGACCGTTTCGAGCTCCGACAGCGCCTCCCGCACCACCGCCGCGACATCAAGTTCGGATCGCTCCCACAGTCCGTCGGCCGGCTCCCCGTCCGCGCATTTCGGAACCCCGATTCGCAGGCCCCGGACCGACGGCGCGGCTGCCGGGTCGGTTATTGCGCCCGGCCGGGCCCCGCCGAGCCCCATACCAACCTCGGGCAGTGCGTCCACAGCCTGAAACACGTACCGCATGTCGCTGGCCGTCCGCGCCAGGAATCCGACAGTGTCCAGAGTTGTACTCAACGGGAACACGCCCGTAGTCGGCCACCGCCCCGTGGTGTGCCGCATTCCAACCGTCCCCGTAGCCGATGCGGGAATACGAACAGAGCCGCCCGTATCACTGCCCAGCGCGACCGCCGCCGAGCCCTCCAGCAGGCTGACGCCCGCTCCCGCCGACGAGCCCCCGGGAACCCGATGGTCCGACGCGTCCCAGGGATTGACCGGCGTGCCGGTGTTGTGGTTGATGCCCACGCCACCAAAGGCCAGCTCCACGGTGTGGGTCTTCCCCACCAGCACCGCGCCAAGGGAGCGCATCGCCCCAACCAGAAACCCCTCTGCCTGCCAGTGTTCGGACAACCGGCGCCGGGTCCCCGCCTGGATCGGCAGTCCCTCCACTCCGTACACATCCTTGACCGATACAGTCAAGCCGGCGAGCGGCCCGGGGTCCTCGCCCCGCTCTACCGCACGATCAACCGCCGCGGCCTGGTCCATCGCACCCGCTGCATCGAAGAGGACAAAAGCTCCCAAATCACTTGCCGCGTGACGGGAACCAGCTTCCTCCACCAAGACTCGGGCGCTGACCTCGCCCCGGCGCACCGCCGCCGCGGTGGCTCCAATCGGTCGGGGGGGTCTGGAATTGGATTCTGCCATCCCGCTCACGAGTTCGGGGTTCGGGGTTTGAGTGCCGGGTGCGGGTTCTCAAGCCCCAGCGCGGGCGCGAACTGCCGTTCACCGCAGGCTCAATCTGAGTATGTTCCGGTCCCGCCGGACCGGGCACCGGACCAAGTTACGCCGCGCGCTACCGCAAAGGAGAAACACCTCCGTGAATCACCCTCTCCGCCGTGCACCACTGCGTTGGTGTGTGTCCGTGGTCGCCCTCGCCGTGGCATTGCCGGGCTGCGGGGCAACCGACGAGCCCGGGGCCGGGTCGGCCGCACCGTCCGATACCATCATCCACATCATTGAGGACGGGCAGGCCCAGGTTGTGCCGGCCTTTGCCGACTCGGCCAGCTGGATCCGGGAAGAACTTTGGGTCCGGACGGACTTTGATTCCGACGGAGACGGACTCCCCGACATGATGCACGTCTCGGTGACCCGACCCGGCCAGACCGCCGACGGCCTCAGGGTCCCGGTCATCTATGAGACAAGCCCGTATTTCTCGGGAGTGGCGGGGATTGATTTCGGCCACTTCTGGGACTTGAACCAGGAAGTCGGGTCGCCTCCGCCGCCGCGAACGCCCTACCCCACCGAGACAATTCAGCACCTGGCGGAGCAGCCGCGGATATCGGGCTCGCACGTGCAGACCTGGGTACCCCGGGGATTCGCGGTCGTGCATTCGCAGTCGCCCGGCACCGGACAGTCGCAGGGATGCCCCACGGTGGGAGGTGCGAATGAATCCCTCGCCCCGGCGGCGGTTATCGACTGGCTGGGAGGGCGCAGGCCCGGCTTCGCCTCTCCCGGCGGAGGTGAGGCAGTGCGCGCCGACTGGAGCACGGGTAAGGTTGGAATGACGGGCACGTCCTACAACGGCACCCTGCCCTTGGCCGCGGCAACGACCGGCGTGGAGGGGCTTGAGGCAATCATCCCCGTCGCCCCGAACACCTCCTACTACCACTATTACCGGTCAAACGGCCTGGTTCGGTCGCCCGGCGGCTACCCGGGCGAAGACGTGGACGTACTCTTCGACTTCATCCACAGCGGCGATCCCGCGAGACGTGCGTACTGCGAATCAGAGGTAAGGGGCGAGATGACGCAGCAGCTGGATCGTACGACCGGGGACTACAACGACTTCTGGGCGGAACGCGACTACCTGAACCATATGGACGGGGTCCGCGCCGCGACGCTGATGAGCCACGGCTTCAACGACTGGAACGTGATGCCGGAGCACAGCTTTCGGATTTCGCGGGCCCTGAAGGAGAGGGGTGTCCCGGTACAGATCTACTACCACCAGGGCGGCCACGGAGGCCCCCCGCCCCTGCGGATGATGAACCGGTGGTTCACCCGGTACCTGTTGGACGTGGAAAACGGTGTCGAATCTGACCCGAGGTCCTGGATCGTCCGCGAGGAAGCAGAACCCAGCGACCCGACACCGTACGCCGACTACCCGCACCCGGAGGCCGCGGCCGTTACGCTGCATCCGTCGGGAGACGGTCAGGGGACGGGCAGTCTGACCCTTGAGTCGGGTGCCGGCAGTGACGCCGGACAGGCGGGCGAGAACGCGTCGTTCACCGACAATTTCAACTTTGACGCAGCCCAACTGGCCGCGGCCGAACGGTCGGAGCACCGGCTCCTGTTCGCCACTCCCGCATTGACGCGGGACGTGCACATCTCCGGCCAGCCCACCGTGCGCGTGCGAATGACCTCGGAACCCGCCGCGGTGAACCTGTCGATCATGGTAGTCGCGCTGCCGTGGATCGAGGGGGACCACATCAACGCCAACCTGATTACCAGGGGGTGGGCCGATCCGCTCAACGCATCGGCCCGGGACATCTCGGCGCCCCGGTCGGGCGAGATGCCTGGTCCCGGCGGGTGGGTGGAGGTCGAATTCGCCCTGCAGCCCGACGATCAGGTGATCCCGGCAGGCAGCCGAATCGGTCTGATGATCTTCTCGAGCGACCAGAACTTCACGGTCCACCCCGAGCCCGGCTCGGTGCTTACGGTGGACCTGCGAGGAACCAGCCTCGACCTTCCGGTAGTCGGAGGCCCGTCCGCGCTCGGATTTTGACCCCGTGGCACGCGGTCACGGGCCCCGCGGGTTGGGGGCGTGCGGCTACTCTTCGAACGAGGGCCCAGCCCGACCGCGAGACCGCGGGACGGGCGATCAAACCCAAGATAATCGGACCCGAGAACAGGAAAGAGTCGGGGCGCCCGGATTTGAACCGGGGACCTCTGCGTCCCGAACGCAGCGCTCTACCGGACTGAGCCACGCCCCGACGGGCGACCAGAATCACCAAGAGGAAGGCGAGAAAGCGGGTGACCGGATTCGAACCGGCGACCTCAACCTTGGCAAGGTTGCGCTCTTCCAGCTGAGCTACACCCGCAAACCGCCTCGCCTGACGGGATGTTACTGCTTTGACGATACCGGCGCACCCGTCTCTGCCGCCCAGCGAGAACACCAGAGCCACCGGTCGGATTTGAACCGACGACCGCTCGATTACGAATCGAGTGCTCTACCCCTGAGCTACGGTGGCGGAAATGGAGCCGGCGGGATTTGAACCCGCGACCTCTTGAGTGCGATTCAAGCGCTCTCCCAAACTGAGCTACGGCCCCGCCACGGAAGGCCCCCCGCCACCACGCAAAGACGGGATATCTCAGTACGTCTTGTTAACGGGGCTGACGGGATTCGAACCCGCGACCTCCGGTGTGACAGACCGGCACTCTAACCAGGCTGAGCTACAGCCCCCTCCCGACACCGCTCGAAACCGCGCTCGCCGAATCGATGGGGCCTACTGGACTCGAACCAGTGACCTCTACGATGTCAACGTAGCGCTCTAGCCATCTGAGCTAAGGCCCCGTCGCGATCATCTACACGCGGCCCGGTAGGTTACTTTTCGTGCAGGTTTCGGTCAAGGCCCTGGGCAGGAGCGAAACCCCGGACCGGGGCGAATCGCCAGACCGGAAGAGACGGCAGGCCTGTCCCGGAACCAGGCCACGGATGATCACCAGGAGGAGAACCCAACATGTCCCCCACCCTATCAACTTCAAGGCACATTTTTCGGACGGCGAGAGCGCCTGCACTGGCAGTCGCGGCAGCGTTACCGACAACACTGAACCCCCTGTTTGCCGCGCCCGCTACCCCACAGCAGTTCGGAGGCTCGTTGGCCGCGAGCGACGGACAGGTCTTGGTCGGGGAAGTCGGAAACGGCACCATGAACGGGATCGTTCGGGTGTTTGCCCGCGGGGACGAGGGCTGGACCGAAACGGGCCAACTCTCGGCCACCGACAAGGTGCGCGATCCCGACGGGTTTGGGCGCGCGCTGTCGGCTGGCGGCGGTTGGCTGTTGATTGGTTCCCCGCTCGCCAGCGGCGGCCAGGGCAAGGCCTACGTCTTCCGGTCTGACGGGTCGGGGGGATGGCTGCGGGTAGCCGAGTTGACCCCGCAGGGAGACCAGGCGGGCGAAGCGGCGCCGGACGCGCCGGCCAGGTTCGGGGCATCGGTCGCCGTGGGCCGGGGCGTCGCCATGGTTGGAGCCCCCGGTGCCAGAGACGGGGCGGGCACGGTCTATCTCTTCAGCCGAACCGAAGCCGGTGACTGGCAGCCCACCGGTGCGCTGGACCCTGACCTCCCCGGCGGGCAGCAGGGTTTCGGGAACAAGCTCGCGCTGCGCGACGGAGCGCTGATGGTCGGGACCTCTGACCAGACGGGCCCGCGCAACCAGGACCCGACACCGGGCTTGGTGGTGGTCTATTCGCGCGACGGAGAGGGTGCCTGGAATGAAGAGGCGCGCCTGACGCCCGCCAGAATACCCGGCGGCATTGCGTTCGGCGGGGCACTGGCCGTGACCCCGGATTATCTGTACGTCGGTGCTCCCGGGTTGCGTGAGGCCGGCGGAGCAGTGTTCGTCTACCGCCGGGGAGCCACGGACAGCGCGGACGACGCCTCCGCCTGGGTTCTGGACTCGCGACTCGGCCCGCCGGTGGTCAGTCCGGCCAGCAGATTCGGCGGCTCGGTTCTGCCGGTGGATGGCGGCGTCTTGGTTGGAGACCCCGGAGCAGCCGGCGGAAACGGAGCGGTCTACGAGTACTCCCGGGCCGACTCCGGGGGCGATTGGTCCACGGCCTCCGTCTGGGCAGGCTCACCGGTGGAGGGCGGCCGGGGCGGCAGTTCGTTCGGTGCCACTGCCCTCTCCGAGGGGGGACTGATGGTCTTCGGAGCCACCACCTACGACAACCGGGCCGGTGCCGCGTTAGTGTTCGAGTCCTCCGGGGAACACGCCGCCACTCTGGAAAGCGAATTCCGGAGTTTTCCGTCCCTGGCCGGCAGCGAAGTTGAGTGTGTGGACGGGCGCGCCGATGCGTTCGAATGCATGGACGTGAACGTGACCGCGTTCCTGCCCATCAAGGACCTGGGCGGCGGCCGCGGCACTCGCGTCAACGACATCTGGGGATGGACCGACCCCGAAACCGGGCGCGAGATCGCCATCGTCGGACGCACCGACGGGACCTCTTTCGTCGACATCAGCGACCCCTACAATCCACGGTTCCTGGGAGATCTCCCGGCCACCGAGGGGTCAAGACACATGATCTGGCGCGACATCAAGGTCTACAATGACCATGCCTACGTGGTCGCCGACGCCGCCCTTGAGCACGGTGTACAGGTGTTCGATTTGCGGCAGCTGCGGGACGTTGGCGCCGAGCCCGTCACATTCGGGGAGACCTTCCTCTACGACGGCATCCACTCCGCCCACAACATCGTGATAAACGAAGCCAGCGGATTCGGTTACGCGGTCGGCAACAGCGGCGGGGGCGAGACGTGCGGCGGGGGCCTGCACATGATCGACCTCCGGGAGCCTTCGCACCCCACCTTCGCGGGTTGTTTCGCTGCCGAGGGGACGGGCCGGCGCGGGACGGGCTACGTGCACGACGCGCAGTGCGTGATTTACCACGGGCCCGACAGCGAGCACGCCGGTAAGGAAATCTGCTTCGGTTCGAACGAAACCGCCCTCAACATCGCCGACGTCACCGACAAGGACGCGCCGGTAAGCCTGTCCACCGCCGGGTATCCGAACGTGGCGTACACGCACCAGGGCTGGCTGACCGAAGACCACCGTTATTTCTACATGAATGACGAGGGCGACGAACCCCAGGGTCTCGTGGAAGGAACCCGGACGCTGGTTTGGGACGTGAGCGACCTCGACGACCCGCTGCTCGTGAACGAGTACATCGCCGAGACCACCGCTACTGATCACAATCTCTACGTCGTCGGCGACGTGATGTACCAGTCGAACTATTCGGCGGGATTCCGGGTGCTCGACATCTCAGACCCCGTGAACCCCTTGGAGATCGGCTTTCTCGACACCTCCCCGTACGAAGGCGGAGCTTCGTGGTCCAACTACCCCTTCTTCGAAAGCGGGATTATCGCCGTGACCGGCACCGGGGACGGCCTGTTCCTGGTTCGAGACATGACCCGGCGGCGGCTGATTCCGTGACCCGCCCGCGGTTGGGGGTGGCGCTGGTCGGTCCCTGGAGCTAGACCATGAACGCACTCGAGAGAAGAATTGGCTGGTTCATGATGAGCGGCTCCGCCGAAATCCTGGCATACGGGACAGCGGTGCGGGTGGAACAGGAGTAATACGAGAGGGGCCTGACCTCCCGACTACTGCGAGATCAGGCCCTCCCTTTACGGCGGACTCAACGGACGGAGCGTCGGATGCTCATCCGCGAGCTCCGGTTGCGCGGGCTATCCGCGACCGCGGGTAGACACGATGCCCCCTCCGGCCCCGCTCATCATGCCAAAGCCCAGGTTCCAGGAGAAGGTCAGCATCGCGTACTGCCCCGGCACCTGGACCCGCTCTTCTTGAATATAGCTGGCTGTGTTCGTGAAATTCACGCCCTGGTTCTGCCGCAGCAGATCGAAGGCCGCCAGCTTGACTTCGGCCTTATCGCCCAGAAGCCGGCGCGAGATCGACGCCTGCCAGTAGGCCACGTCCTGGCCATCGCTGTAAACGTCCTGATCGAACACCCGATACGAGAACTGCGAGCTCAAGTACCACGCACCGGCGTAGACCGCCGCCCGGGTGTTGAGGCGGGTGTTGACGTAGTTCTGGTTCAACTCCTCGCTCAGCGAGTACTGGACATCGTTCATGTCGAACGTAACGCCCACGCTGACGTCCACCGTCCGCTTGACACGGTTCTCCAGCTCCACGCCGATTGTATTGACCAAGCGGTGGGTGTCGTTCTGGTCGCCGTTTACGTATTCCTGGGAGTTGTTGAAGTTGAGTCCGTAGTCCAGATCAACGTCGGCGCCCATGAACCGCAGGGGCGTACCGAAACTGGCCCACCCTCCGATGTTCCAGGAATCGCCGAGGTTCACCGGCATGCGGGACTGGATCCCTGCCTCGGTCACCGTGCGCGACTGGGTGATGTTGTTGGTCAGGTAGTTGGCCCGGACGTACACGAACAGATTCCTGAAGCTGAACATGTCGAAGCTTCGGTATTCCGCACGGATCGAATGCCGGTATTCCGGCGTCAGGTTTGGGTTACCGGTGTAGATGTTCAGCGGGTTGGAGTTGTCGGTGAACGTCTGCAACTGGGTCAGCGACGGTTCCTGTGTCGAAGTCGTGTAACGGATGTTGATCTGACGCTGCCGCGACACCTGGATCCGGTAGTCGGCGGTAGGCAACCAGTGGGTGTAGCCGTTGGTGATCTCCTCGTCCCGGTCGATGATGTGCCCGTCGAGATTCGACCCCTGAACCCGGAGCCCCAGCGTCAAACGCGTGTCGGAGGTGCTCGCGTTCAGCCTGAACCCTCCCTGCAAATACGAGTAGGTGCGCTCGAACGCCGAGCTCTGCTCGTCGTTCAGCACCGGGCTTCCCGACCCCAGATCCCACACCGACTGGTCTTCGTCCTCCATCAAGGACCGGGTTTCGGCAAACAGCTCCAGCTGACTCATGGCGGAGAGCGGCTCGGTCATGGAGAGCCGCAATCCTTGCGTGAACGTCTGTCCGACGCTGGTCTGTTCCTGGAGGATGTCTTGCTGGCCTTCGCGGCCGATGCCCTCGCCTTTAATATCCGACTCAAGGTCGGTCTCGACTTCGGAGTCCGAAAGGTTCCCGCGCAGTTCGGCGAACAGACTCCGGCCGTTGTCAGCCAGTCGCTTCCGCCAAGTCAGGACGGCGTTCCCGTTCGTGCTGCCGCGTTCGGAGACCCGGTCCGTGAGGGCCGAGTTAAGCACGTCGCCGGCCACCGCGCGCGTTTCCTGCTGCGAATTGCTCGTGGTCAGCGCGGCCGAAATCCCCATGCGCCCGCGAAGGCGTATGTCGTGCCCGTCGGCGATCCCCCAACGTGCATTCAAACTGAGGTTGTGGTTGTCGGTTTCGCTGAGATCGCTCGCCTTGCGGTCCATGTGAGACGTTACATCGGACCCGAGCAGCAGTTGCTGCTTGATCTGGCTGTCGGAGCGGTTGTCGCGCATCCCCAAGAAGTAACTGGTCTCAACCGAACTGTTTTCACCGAACCGGCTGCTGAAGTTCACTCCGCCGTTCATGCTCTCGGAGAAGCCGTTGCCGCCGCCGATCTCTCCGCCGCCGCCGCGGAATGACACGCCGCCGAACCCGCCCGAGTTAACGTTGTTCGCGCCGCCCAGCACGGCCAGCTGTGTCCGCATGTCGAACCGGAACAAGCTGAGGCCGCCGTTGTAGGGCAGCATGTCGCGGCCGGCCACGGGCGAACTGCCCAGCGGGACATCCGGGTATTCGACCAGATCCGCCCCGAGCCCGCCCTCGATCATTCCGAAATAGCCGGCCTTTGCCTCTTCCCGGAGATCAAGGTTAATCGTCAGTTCCTCCTGGCCGTCCGGGATACCGGTGAACTCGGCCATGTCGGACAGGCGGTCGTAGACCTCCACCGTCTCAACGGCGTCGGCCCGCAGATTTCGAGTGGCGATGGTGGGGTCGTCGCCGAAAAACTCCCTGCCCTCGACAAGCACGTTTTCGACTTCCTCTCCCTGCGCCGTAATCGTGCCGTCTTCGTCCACCTCGATCCCCGGAAGCCGCTCCAGCAACTCCTCGACCGTTGCGTTGGGGCGCACCTCGAAGGCCGCGGCGTTGTAGGCCAGCGTGTCGGAGGTGATGAGGAACGGAACGTGATCGATCGAAACGACCAGCGGATCCAGCTCGACTGCCCTGGTCGACATCTTCACGATCCCGACTTCCACGTCGCTGTCGGTGATCGCGAAGTCCTGCCGAATAGTGGCGTAGCCGATCAGAGTCAGCTGCAGGATGTACTCGCCCGGCCCCAGCCGTCCGATGGAGAACTGCCCGCCCGGGCCCGCCGTTGCGAACTGTGTGAGCACCGAATCCGGCTTGGCCAGCGCCACGGCCATGACTCCGCTCAGGGAAACCCCGGCCGAGTCCTGGACCACACCCCGAACGCTGTATTGCTGGGCCGTGCCGGGCACCGGCGCGGCGAATGCGGCTGCCAGCGCCAGGGCACCGGGCACTGCCGTCTTCGCGATTGACTGTAGTCTGGTCACCTGCATCTCCGGCTACCTCCGCTCCTGAAGATCGTTATCCATCGGCGGACCGCGGAAGCGGAAAATGCCGCCTCCCGTCCCCCGGCCGGTCCGCTCCATCTCCGCCATGCGGTCGGCCACGATCTCCTCAAACTCCGCCTCGGTGACCTTCTGCCCCGAGGTGGGCTCCTCAATCGGATCGCCGTCATACGCCAGGTCAACTTCCTTGGCGGTGTATACGGTCTCGCCGTCGTTCAGGGTGGCGACCAGAATCAGCCCGGGAAGACCTCCCAGCGACCCCGGCCCGGTCTGCACGGGAACCTGCGGCGTGAACCAGGCTTCGATTTCGGTGCCGTCAAGCTCGGTAGTGGCTTTCTGCACCATGTAACCCATGAACTCGCCCTGCTCGGCGTGCAGTTTCCACTGGTACCGCGGGCGCTCTTGCTCCAGGAGGAAGGTACGCCCGAGGAACTCTCGCACCTCGGTCATCTGGCCGTCCTCGAAACGGGTGTATATCCTCTCCGCCTCGCCACCGCTCCCGCCGGATCCGCCACCGAACATTGCAAACCCGCCGGAGGCGAAGGCCATTGCAACCGCTTCCCACTGATTGTCACGGGAATCGAACCCGCCGCGACCGAACCCGCGGCCCCGGGGAGGCCTCGGAGCCGGCTCGGTCATTGAGCCGGCTCCGTCGAACCGAAAGATGACGTCGGCGGAGCGTTCGGTCGGCAACCTGCCCCTTATCGCCGCCAATTCGGGCGGCAATTCAATGTTCAACTGGGTCACTCGCTCGTATACCACGCGCCCCTGAGAATCCTGCACCGCAAGACCCTCGGCGGGGGCCGCCCCGCTCGCTGCCGCCGCAAAACCCAATAGGGCCGCGGCGAGCCATTTAGTCGATTGGTCCCGCGAACGGCCCCGAATTCCGGCCCGGTTGGACGTGGGGTTGCGGGTCCGGTTCGGGGTAGGGTGGGAGGTCTCCTGCATCGCTTTTTCTCCGTCGGAATATTCCACGGCTTACCGCCGCCTTCGCCACCCGGAACAAACCTTGGACATGCGCGCGGTGGCTTTGTGCCATCCGCAAACAGAAACAGACCGGGGGCCGCCACCGTTGTCTGAACGATGGCGGCCCCCGGTCTGTTTCGGCCGGCTCAAGAAAGCGGCCTTGCAACCGTTCCCCTCGCCCAGGCGCTCACAACACCGGCTACCAGACCGGCGCGCCCGCGAGGTGAATTTCAGTTACGACGAAGGCGGAGGGGACGGCTCCCGTGTGGCGTTCTCCCTGACGTAGACATCGAGCCTCTCCATCTGATCCGGAGTCAGCACTTCACGCACCTGCGCCATGGTCTGCGTCTCCCACTGTGTCTCCGCCTGCTCGATAGCCGCGCGACCAGCCTCCCGACCCAGACCTGCGACCCGGTCCGTCAATTCCTCCACGAGCTCAAAGCGAAGCTGTTTCTGCGTTTCCCCAATCATCAGCAGGGCCTCGCTCTGCGCGGCGGAGCACTCGATAGCCCGGCAGATCTCCCTATGCTGCAACATCAGAAGATTTGCCGCACTCAGAGCCTGTCCGGCGCCCCGCAGCCGCTCGGTGCGCTGGGGAGCTTGCTGTGCCTCTGCCGCTTGGGCGAATGCGCCCGCCAGGAGCAGTGCGCCAGCTGCCAGGATTCCCTTCCTCATTTCTCACCTCGTTCGGTATAGTGACCGTTTTCAGACCGCTACTGCACACTCGGCAGCTCGTCGGCCGGGAGCCCACGCTGCCCAACATAGGCACGGTTGCGCTCCGACGCCAGTATAATGGACCCGCGCCGGCCTGGTCGTGTTGCCCGCATGCCTCTGGGTCGGTTCGTTTTCCGACAATTGGAACTTTCTCAAGGAGCCGCCTCGGATGCAACACCCGGCCACGCGACCCACGCCGCCACGGACCAGGCGACAACGGTCAGAACGCCCTGCACCCGCCGCCACCCCCGCATTCGCAGTGGCGATGGCCGGCCTGCTCGCCACTGCCAATACCGCCGCGGCCCAGGCTGACCAGCAGGGAAACGGCGCACGGGGACTGCCGACAGTTGAAGACAAGACCGCCGACATGGAGGCGATCGGCGGTTTCTTCCCGCTCTACTGGGACGAAGGCACCGGCCGGCTGTGGCTGGAGATTGCGCACTGGGACACGGAGATTCTGCATGCCACCGGGCTGGCATCGGGGTTGGGATCGAACGACATCGGGCTCGACCGGGGAGCGCTTTCGGGCTCTCGCGTGGTGCGGTTTTCGAGGATCGGGCCGAAGGTGATGATGGTGCAGCCCAACCTGTCGTTTCGGGCGTCGAGCGATAACCCGCGCGAGGTGGTTGCCGTGACCGACGCCTTCGCCCCGTCCACGCTGTGGGGATTCAGCGCGGCCGCCGAGACCGGCGACCGGGTGCTGGTCGATGCGACCGATTTCTTCGTGCGTGACATGTCGAACTGGGCCTCCCGGCTCACTCCCGGCACCTACCGCCTTGATCAGAGCCGAAGCGCCGTATACCCGCCGATGACCATGGGATTCCCCGACAACACCGAGGTTGAGGTGTCGCTCACCTTCGTTCTTCAGCCGGGCGGCGGTGGCCGGTTTGTGCAGGGTCCGTGGCCGGGTGGCGGAAGCGCCGGAGGGTATTTCGAAGGCGTCCGCAACGTGGCGGCCAGCGGCGAGGCCGCAACGCTCAGGCTGCACCATTCGTTCGTGCGCCTGCCCGGGCTCGGAGACTATGAGCCACGGCGATTCGATCCCCGGTCCGGCTATGGATCGGTTTCCTGGGACGATTACTCGGTGCCGCTCGGCGAACCGATGACGCAGCGTTTCATCCGCCGGCACCGCCTTGAAAAGCGCGATCCGGAGGCGGCGATGAGCGAGCCGGTCGAGCCAATCGTGTACTATCTGGACGCCGGCGCGCCCGAACCAATCCGCACTGCCTTGTTGGAGGGGGCACGCTGGTGGGACGAGGCCTTCGAGGCGGCCGGCTTCGTGGGCGGGTTTCGGGTCGAAATGATGCCGGAGGGGGTCAGCTCGCACGACGTGCGGTACAACGTCATCAACTGGGTGCACCGGTCCACCAGGGGCTGGAGTACCGGCGGTTCGATCACCGACCCGCGCACCGGCGAAATACTCAAGGGCGTGGTGACTCTGGGGTCGCTCCGGTGGCGGCAGGATTATCTGATCGCCGAGGGCCTCCTTTCCCCCTATGCGCAAGGAGACGAGTCCGACGCCGGCCTGCGGCAGTGGGCCCTGGCGCGAATCCGCCAACTGTCTGCCCACGAGGTCGGCCACACGCTGGGGCTGGGGCACAATTACTACGACAGCCGCCTCGGGCGGATTTCGGTGCTCGACTATCCCCACCCCCTGGTGACTCTGGAGGAAGACGGTTCCCTTGACTATTCGGAGGTCTATGACGAGGGGATCGGTGAGTGGGACAAGGTCGCGATCACCTACGGGTATGCCGAGCTGGGCGGCGGCGCGGAGGAAGCGGCGGCCCTGGACCAGATTCTGAACGAGGCATGGGACCGTGATCTCATCTACTTCACCAATCAGGACGTTTCCGTCCATCCGCGGGCGGACCAGTGGTCCAACGGCGTCGATGCGGCCGCCGAGTTGAACCGGATGATGGAAGTGCGCCGTCACGCTCTGGACCGGTTTGGCGAGGCCGCGATTCGCCCGGGGCGTCCGATGGCGACAATCGAAGAGGCACTGGTGCCGCTTTACATGCATCACCGGTACCAGGTGACCGCGGCAGCGACGGTATTGGGCGGGCTGGAGTACGTATACGCGTTTCGGGGAGACGGCCGGCAGCCGGTCGCTCCGGCCAGTGCGGAGACCCAGCGCACCGCCCTCGCGGCGCTTGTCTCGACCCTTGCTCCCTCTGAACTGACGATCCCCCGGCCGGTTCTCTCCCTGCTCCCCCCCCGCCCTCCGGGATTCGGCAGAACCCGCGAGCTTTTCCCCCGCTACACCGGGCCTGCATTTGACATGCTGACTCCGGCCCTGGTCGCCGCCGACCACACGATCTCCGAAGTCCTGTCTCCGTCGCGGGCGGCGAGGCTGGTGGAACAGAACATCCTGAACCCGTCCCTGCCCGGGTTGGACGAAGTGATTTCGGGGCTGCAGGGAGCTACGGGGCACACACCCGGCGATTCGCCTTACGAGGCCGAGATCCGCCTGTCGGTGAGGCGGCTGCTGGCCGAACGATTGATGGCTCTGGCAAGGGGTGGCGGCCTGCCCCAGGTTCGTGCCCTGGCCACCGTTTACGCGCTTGCGATGGGAGCGGAGGCGAGGCAAGAAGCTGCCGGCCTGACCCTCCTGGACGCGCAAACCCGGCGCAGGGCCGGGGCCCTGATCATGCTGGCCGAAGACATCGAACGGTTCAAAAAACGGCCCGCGGCTGCCTACGAGAGCCCGGGAACTCCGGGCGCACCGCCGGGAGCGCCCATCGGCCAACCGGCCATGGACTGGATCCAGTGGCGTGACGCCGGGCCGGCCGGCTGGGCCGATCGTTGGCTTCCGGCGGAACCCCTCTGCCACTCACCGGACCACTGAGGCTGCGTGACGCCGGGGTGTCTGGCTAGCTGTACCCGATTGCCAGGGCGATGACGATGCTGGCGGCGCCCAGGCCCATGAGAGCCAGGTAGCGGGGGAACGCAAACCGAATCCAACCCTCGAAGCGGACCCCGCTGGCCGCAAGAATGGCCATCAACGCACCGTTGGTTGGGGTGATGAGGTCGCACAGGCCCGCGCCGTAGTGGTAGGCCAGGATCGTGACCTGGCGAGGCATTGCCAGCAGATCGGCCAGCGGGATCAGGACGGGCATCGTTAACACGGCCTGACCGCTAACGCTCGGCACCAAAACGTGGAGCACCGTCTGCGCGCCTTGCATGCCGACGGCCGAGAGGGCCACCGGCAGACTCTCCAGGGGAACGAAAAGTCCGCGCACCACCGTGTCGATAATGAGTCCGTCTGACATGACCACGTAGATGGTCCGCGCGAATCCGATCAACAGCGCGGCGAACGCCATTTTTCGAAAACCGTCAACGTAGGCCCTGGCGGTTCCGGTAACGCCCAGCCGTCCGATGAGGCCCACCAGAATCCCCATGATGAAGAACAGGGCCGACAACTCGTCGAATCCCCAGCCCAGAGTCAGCAGGCCCCACACCAACACGCCGAACGTAGTTGCCACCAGCAGGAAGATCACGCCGTCGGCCCGGCCCAATCGATCATTCTCGCCGTCGCCGGCTGCGTGTTCCGGCTCTTGGGGTGCGCCCCGGGTGCGCGCGGCCAGCCGGGCGGTCCACCAAGTCCAGAGCCCCACCGCAACCAGCAGGAAGATCAGGCGATAGAAGCCGCCCGACCCAACCGGCACCTCCGACACACGCTGGGCGATCTGGACCTGAAAAGGATTGATGGGAGAAAACGCAGACCCCACGAAAGCAGATCCCGCACTGGCCGCCACGGCGACCAGGGGGACGTAGCCGAGGCGCGAAGTAAACAACATCAGCGGCGGTACCAGGGCGATGATCTCCTCCTGCATGTTCTCGGTCGCCCCGGCCGCGGCAAACGCCAAACAGAGCACCGGCACGGCCCATCGCGCCCGCCCCTCCAGCACGCCAACCAACCAGGTGATGCCACGGCGCAACGCACCCGTCGCCTCCACCACGGCGAACGCCCCTCCGATCAGGAACACCAAGAACACCACGTCCGCGGCGTCGGCCATACCCCGGGGAATCGCGACGAAGGTCTCGAACCATCCGACCGGCCGGGACTCGACTGCCTCGTAGGTGCCGGGAACCACCAGCGTCCTGCCCGTGGCCGGGTCCTCCCGGCGGTCGTACTCGCCCGCCGGGAGGACATGGGTCATCGCAGCCGCCGCCACGATAAACCCGGTCAACAGGACAAGCGGATGCGGGAATCGCAGCCGCTTGACCCACCCAGGTGCGTTCATCCGCCCTGCGACGTGGTGGCTGCCGGTGCCTTCACCCCGAGGCCCGTGTCGCGCCCCTTGTCCACGGCCGGCACGCCGTCGCTGATCCACACCGGAGCGGGATCGCCCAGCACGTAGTGATCGAAGAACTGCTGCATGCGGATGGCCCAGTCTTTCTGGTTCGCCCGTCTCCGCAGGCCGTGAGCCTCGCCATTGTAGTTGAGCATGAACACGGGCTTCTCCAGCCGGCGCAGCGCCACGAAAAACTCGATTCCCTGGTACCAGGGCACGGCACCGTCTTCGTCGTTGTGCAGCATGAGCACCGGCGTGCGGACCTTGTCCGCAAAGAACAGGGGTGAGTTGTGGATGTATCGGTCGCGTTCGTCCCAGAGCGTCCCGCCGATACGACTCTGCGTGCGCTCGTATTGGAACATTCGACTCATGCCGCTCTGCCAGCGGATCCCGCCGTAGGCGCTCGTCATGTTCGACACGGGCGCGCCAGCCTCGGCGGCCGCGAAAAGGTCGGTTTTGGTAACCATGTAGGCGATCTGGTACCCCCCCCACGAGTGGCCCTGCACGCCGATCTTCTTCCGGTCGATGTACCCTTCGTCGATCAGCGACAACACGCCTGGCACCACCGCGTCGAGAGCGCTCTCTCCGGGGTAGCCGATCTCGTAGGGAATGTCGGGGACAAACACCACGTACCCGCGACTGGCGTAGAACGAGAACGCCACCGACGACCCGCCGGGCGTCGGAGCCCTGTAGCGGTGCAGGCCGTCTGAAGAACGCTCGTAGAAGTACACCATCAGCGGGTACTCCCGGGACGGATCGAATCCGTCGGGCTTGATGAGAATGCCCTCCAGCGGGGTCCCGTCGTTGGATGTCCACCCAACGATCTCCGCGCTGCCCCAGCGGAAGTCGGACTGCTGCGGGTTGGCGTCGCTCAGTTTCATGCCATCGCCGAAGTCGCTGTTTCCGGCCCAGATGTCTGGATACTCGACGAAACTCTCGCGGGTCCAGATCATGGCGTCCGCGTCTTCGGCCTTCCGCGGCCGGCCGTAGGTGTACGCCCCGCCCGGGGTGATCTGGTCCAGGCCGGTCATGCGGCGTGTGTCTCCCCTGGCGTATCCGCTTTCCCGGCTCACGTGGTCGAACACGGAGAACACCACTTCGCCGTCGGCCAGTCCCGGTTCGTCGTCGTTGCTCAGATCCACCGCCCGGTAACGCACCATCGCGTCGCGACCCTCGGTGAGTCGCACCGGCGCTGCCGAAGCGCGCGGATCGACCCGCCACGCATCGTAGCGGTCGTAAGCGATCATGCCCGCGTCGTGTTCCAGCCACTGCGGGAAACCGGCCGGCGGGGGCCCCTGCGGATGGTCGTCGAGCACGTTCCACATCGGGTAGGGAATGTTCTCGGTGAGGTTGACGGTCGGCGAAGATCCGTCAAGAGCCGCCGCCATCCAGTGCCGGGCCGATTCGTCCCACCAATAAGCGTAACCGCCGCCGGGCGAAAGGCTGGCCCCGCCGAATCCCCTGACCCTCGACACAATTGGACGCCGCTCGCCGGTCCGCGCATCCACCGAATAAACGTCCGCGTACCGTCCATCCCACGAGATCTCCTGGCGGTAGGGCACGTCGCTGGTGCCCAGGAAGTGCTCGCCTTGGCCGTCGGCACCTCTGTTCACGTTGGGCATGTTTGGGGTGGCGAGCTGTACCACGCGGCCGCCCTCGCCGGGGACCACCGCCAGATAGGAGCGCTCGCGCTCCTGGTTCACCTGCACCAGCTGCATGGGCTGCAACAGCGCATCTCGCCAGTTCCAAACGTCCAGGGTCACTTCGTCCCTGTCCAGCGTTTCTTCGTCCGGTTCGTGGGGGGGGCGGGGGGAGGTGCCGAAAAACAGCCTGCTCCCGTCGTCGGAAAACGACACGCCGCCGCCGGGGTTGATCCACCACCCGTCCCCGAGGCCGTCCGACCCCACTGTCGCCGCGGCCTCGGCGGGCTCGCCACCGTCGGACCGGTAAAGCGTCCACGACGGCTGGTCGGCCTCCCAGTCTTCGGCATCGCTCAGAAAGGCCACGCTGCCGGCGTCTTCGCTTATCGCAACCTGGTCGTAGTGGCCTTCGCCTTCCATCAGGGCCGAGGCGTCCCCGGTAGCGGGGTCAACCAGGAAGATGCCGTCGCCGCCCTCGTCATCTGTTGACGCCACATACACCAAGGCCTCGCCGCCGTCAGAAACGGTGTAGCTCGCGGCGGCTTCGAAGAGTGTCTCCGCACCGCTGTCGAGGTTCCTGAGGACCAGGGGCGTGCCCTCTTCCTTCTCGTGGCGCTTCTCGTATTCCGCCGAGCGTTCTTCCTCCTCTTCCTCCTCGCCGGCTTCCTCCCCGGCTTCTTCTTCGACTTCGCCGGTTTCCTCCTCGCCAGCTTCTTCCCCGGCCTCCTCTTCGGCGTCGCCGTCCTCGTCCTCGTCGTCGGCCTCGGCCAGCCGGTAGGCCACCCACGAGCCGCCGTCCTCCGGCACCTGGAAGGACTGGATTTCCTCCTCGGTGCGGAAACTCACCATGTCGTCGGCGGTTGTCTCGGCCGTGACGTCGACAAGCTTGATCACGCCCAGGTGGTCGCCCGGCAGATCCGCCCGGCGGTCGCCCGCCAGGGTCATCGAATCGATCACGGCTTGCACGGGCGGAATCCTGAACACGAGGTGCCCCGCGTCGCGGGTGAACACGGGGGCTTGGCCCCGGGTAGACAAGCTGATTGATCCGTCGGCGCGCGCCAGGCGAAGGGTCGGGTCGCCGGACTCGTCCCACGGAGACACAACCCAAGCCACCCACTGACCGTCGGCGGAAATGAGCCGTTGGCCGATCCCGTTCCACCAGTAGGTGTCATCGTGTTGCAACGCGGGTTTGTCGCCAGCCTCCTGTGCGGTGGCTCTGTCGGCAACCACCGCGGTTCCAGGTCCGACCAGGATCGAAACCGCGGCGGCTTGCCAAACCAAAGAACCCACAACCCGGCGGCGAACGAGCGAAAAGGGCACCATGGCTATTCCCCCTGTAGAAGTGAATGCGAAGACAGCTTTCCCGGCCAAGCGGCGGCGGCGAGTGGTGACCACCGCAACGATTTCAACTTAGCCCGCGGACGGATGCGGGCGGGTCGTTACCCGATCGGGCCGGGCGGGCCGTTACCAGTCGGCTACAATTGCTGCGAAATTGTGTGCGGCGTGCGGCGGCGGTTGGTCGACTGGCGTGATCCGGCAGGCCCCAAAGCCTGGTTTGCCGGAAGGAGGGACCTTGGAGTCAGCATACCTCTACATCACCATCGCGGTGGTCCTGGGGCTTTACATGACCTGGGGCGTCGGCGCCAACGACGTGGCCAACGCGATGGGCACGTCGGTGGGATCGAAGGCGATCACCGTCCGCAAGGCCATCGTCATTGCCGCGATATTCGAGTTCGCCGGCGCGTATTTGGCCGGGGGCACCGTAACCGGCACGATCCGCCGCGGCATTATCGATGCCTCCGCGCTTCTTTCCCCTGAACTCCTCATATATGGAATGATGGGGAGCCTGCTCGGTGCCGGCGTTTGGTTGATGGTCGCATCCCGGTTCGGCTGGCCCGTCTCCACCACCCACAGCATTGTCGGCGCCCTTGTGGGCTTCGGGATGGTGTCCGCCGGCCCGGGAGCGATCGCGTGGGGCCAGGTAGGGGGTATCCTGGGCTCCTGGGTCATCTCGCCTGTCTTGGGCGGGGCCATAGCGTTCGCACTGGCCCAAAGCGTCCGGCATTTCGTGCTCGACGCGGAGGACCCCGACGAAGCGGCCCGCAGATGGGGGCCGGTATACGTGTTTCTGATGGGGGCACTCATCTCGCTGGTCACCGTTTGGAAAGGGTTGACCCACCTCGATCTGGAAATCAGCACCGAGGGGGCCCTCTTCATCGCGGCCGGCGTCGGGTTGGTTGCGGCGGTGGTCGGGCGGCTGTTGATCCACGGGGTCATCGCGCGGGCTGCCGAGGGGAAGAGCAAGTCGATTTTCGAGGGGCCGGAGCGGATCTTCGCGCCCCTCTGCGTGTTCACTGCGTGCGGCATGGCCTTCGCGCACGGGTCGAACGACGTAGCCAATGGTATCGGCCCCCTGGCCGCCATTGTCAGCACCGCCACCTCGGGGGAAGTGAACCAGGAGGCGCCGCTCGCTACCTGGGTGCTGCTCTTGGGGGGCGGCGGGATTGTGCTGGGGCTTTCGACCTGGGGTTACCGCGTGATGCGGACCATCGGGCGGAAGATCACCGAACTCACGCCGAGCCGGGGGTTTTGCGCCGAACTCGCGGCGGCCTCGACGGTGGTGATCGCCTCGCGGCTGGGCCTGCCCGTGTCCACCACCCACATTATCGTGGGGGCCGTGCTGGGGGTTGGCATCGCCCGCGGCGTGGACAAGGTCAACAAGCAGGTCGTCGCCCGGATCGTGACGTCTTGGCTGGTCACGCTTCCCGTGGGTGCCGGGCTCGCCGCTCTGTTCTTCCTGCTCTTCAGGGCCATACTGGGTTAAGCCGGGGGCGGTCCCGGGCCGGTCCCAGGACCCCGGGGTGTTGCCGCCGGGCGGGAGCACCCGGCAAATTTCCGCACGTTTCACACGAGTGGTTTGTTGCGTGCCCTGGTCTCCCGGTTGTCGCCGGCGCGGCCGCACCGCGAAAACCGAGTTTCCCGTATCCGAGGTTTCCACTGCAAAATGCCGGTTAGCGCCCCCGCCTTCCCCGTCACGAGAGTGTCCCGTTCTCGCCTGGACGCGGTCGATTTCAACCACCTCCCGTTCGGCGAGGTGTGGTCTGACCACATGTTCTCGGCCCGCTGCTCCCACGGGGAGTGGGCCGACGCCGAGATCCTGCCCTACGGGCCGATTCGGATCCTGCCCAGTAGCAAGGCGCTGCAGTACTCTGTGGCTCTTTTTGAAGGATTCAAGGCCCACCGGACGCCCCCGGGCGACCTGGCGGTGTTCCGCCCGGACCGGAACTACGAACGGATGAACCGGACGGCGGCGCGGCTGGCCATGCCCACGGTGCCGGAGTCGATGTTCTACGAAGCCCTCGGCGAGTTGCTGCGGCTGGACGAGGCCTGGACCCCCGGCCCGGAGCAGGGGTCACTCTACATTCGACCCAGCTACTTCGGGACCGGCGCGTCTCTGGCGGTGGATTCGGGAACCGAATTCCAGTTCCTCCTCATGACCTGCCCGGTAGGCCTCTATTTCCAGCCAGGCAAACGACTCTCCCTCACCACTACGCGGAAGTACGTGCGGGCTTTCAAGGGCGGGACCGGCGCCTTCAAGCCGGCCGGCAACTACGGCTCAACCCTGGTCGCGTCGGCCGAGGCACGGTCCGCCGGATGGGACAACGTGATTTGGCTCGACGGGTACGAAGGCCGCTGGGTCGAAGAGTGCGGCGTCATGAACATGTTTTTCGTCATTGGCGGCGTTGCGGTCACCCCACCGCTCGAGGGCACGATTCTGCCGGGGGTGACGCGGGAATCGGCACTGGTTCTGCTGGACGACCTGGGAATCCCCTGCGAGGAACGCCGCGTTTCGGTTGGCGAACTGGTTGCGGCGGCCGACGCGGGTACCCTGCAGGAGGCCTTCGGGTGCGGGACGGCCGCCACTATTGCCCCGGTGGGCAAGCTGGGCCTGGAGGGGCGGGAGATCGAACTCCCCCCGACCGGAGACGACTCGGTCGCTCATCGCCTGCGGAGCGAACTCCTAGGCATCCAGACCGGGACGATTGAAGACCGCCACGGATGGCTGGTGACCCTGTAGGACGCCCGGCCGGCCGCGCTTTGGCTGAACGCCGCGGGCTGACCCGCTAGGTCGCATCCTCCCGGAGCCAAGCCTCTTCCCTGACAAAACGGGCCAAGCCGTCGGCGTCGTCAAACGCAGTCGCCATTCGGTCCACGCCTTCGCGCAGATCTTCCATGGAATTGGCTATTGACAGCCGGAGGAAGTGCTGCCCGGCGCTGCCGACAGACCCAAACGACGCCCGGTCCATGGTGGCGACCCCATATCGATACAGCAGGAACATCTGCAGCAACCTGGACGGGCCCGCGCGCAGCTTCAATTCGGCCGCCAACTCCACTGCCCCCAGTCGTTCGCACACCCCCTCTACGTTGGGGAACACATAGAACGCACCGCCCGGCATCTGACAGCGTACCCCCTCCAGCGCGTTGAGGGCCGGCACCGTCCAGTCGCGGCGGCGCTCGAACGCCGCGGCCATGCGCGCCACAACGGGCGGAGTCCGGGGGTCTTCGTAGGCGGCAATCCCCCCGTGTTGCAGGAACGGCGGCACGCACGACACAATGTTGATGTTCAGTTGCCGGAACGCTTCCGCCTCCCGAACGGTTGGTGGGACCGCCCATCCCAGCCGCCACCCCGGCATGGCAAACCCCTTCGAGAGCCCGCTGGCAATGATGGTCCGCCCGGCCATGCCAGGCTGCGAGGCAATGCTCGCGTGTTCGCGGCCATCAAACAGGATGTGCTCGTAGACCTCGTCCGAATAGACCCGGGTCTCGGGCGGGCACCTGTCCCTGATCACGGCGGCCAGCTCCGCCAGTTCGGCCTGGTCCAGGACCCCGCCCGTCGGGTTCGACGGGGAACAGAAAATTATCAGCTTGGTTCGCGGGCCGACAGCCCGGGCCAGATCGGCGGACGTCAACCTGAACCCCTTGTCTTCCGCCAAGTGAAGAGGCACGAGGCGCGCCTCCGAGTATGTGGCCCACGATTCATAGATCGGGAATCCGGGACTCGGGTAGACCACCTCGTCTCCGGGATCCACCCAGGTCTGGAAGGAATACCCGATGGGCGGTTTGGCGCCGGGCGTCACCACGACCCGGTCGGGATCAACCGGCACCCCCCGGGTCCGCTCCACGTGCCGGGCAATGGCCTCGCGGAATTCAACGATCCCCCCGGCATCGCAGTAGCCGGCGTTCCCGCCCAGAAGACTCGCGGCCGCAATCTCGTTGAGATGCGCGGCGCTGGTGAAATCGGGAGCGCCCAGGTTGAAGCGAATCACCCTGAGCCCGCGCTCTTCGCACCGACGAATGTCGTCGGCCAGGCGAAAGGCGTTCTCCGTTCCCATCAGCCCGAAGCGGCGGCTCAACATTGCAACCACCGGGCATCGCGAACGCACGCGCCGGGCGCGCGAGGGCGCCGGGCACGAGCCATTCTCCCGCCGGCGGTGCGCATGGCCTCGTACATGGCGGTGTACATGATGCGAACCTAGCCGGAGACTCGGACGGCAGCCACACGAACAACCGCACGGATTGGACCTTGAACTTTGACCCCAATCCGAGTTTCTTCTAGTATGCGGTTTGCGGGGCCCGGTGGGTTTCTCGCCGCTCCAGTGCGTTGGCCAATGAGGAAGAGATAGAGCCATGTCCGACTCCGCTCGGCCCAACCCCCGGATTTCGCGTCGGGACATGGTCCGTGCGACTGCCGGGGGACTGATCGGGGCCCTGACCGGGAGTCGCGCCCTCCGCGCCGCACCCGCCTTCGTCCGCCGCGTGGGCAGCGACGCCGACTCGATCCTCCTGGGCGTCTCGGCTGCATTCTCGGGTCCGTCGCGGAGTTTGGGGATTGAGCTCTACCGCGGGGCCATGTCGTATTTCAGCCACATCAACGAAAACGGGGGCGTTAACGGCAGGCGCATCGAGCTCAAGGTGTACGACGACGGCTACCAGCCCGACCCGTGCGTGGAAAACACCCTTCGCCTGATCCGGGAGGACCAGGTGTTCCTGCTGTTCGGGTACGTCGGAACCCCGACGGTCACCCGGGCGCTCCCGGTCCTCAAGAAGTTCCAGGATGAACGGGCCTACCTGCTCTTCCCGTTTACAGGCGCCCAGCCACAACGCGAACCGCCATACGGGGAGTTCGCCTTCAACCTCCGCGCTTCCTACCGGCAGGAAACCGCTCAGCTGGTCGACCGGTTTGTCGAGGTCGACAGACCCCGAATCGGCATGTTCTACCAGGCCGACGCCTACGGCCGCAGCGGGTGGGCCGGGGTTCGCGGGCAGCTGGCCACACACGACCTCAACATGGTGGCGGAGGCGACCTATACCAGGGGCACCAGGTTCACCGGCAGCATGCGGCGACAGGTCGAAATTCTCATGGACGCGGAACCCGACGCCGTGATCTGCGTCGGTTCCTACGCGGCCTGCGCGGCGCTGGTCAGGGACGCGGTGGACATGGGCCTGCGCGTGCCCTTCGCCAACCTGTCGTTCGTGGGCAGCGAGAGTCTGCTGCAGCTCCTAACCGACGACATGGAGAACAGCGAGGCTTACACGTCGCTCCTGGTCAACTCACAGGTCGTGCCCAGTTATGAGGACGCCAGCACGCCGGCGGTATTGGAATACCGGGACCTGATGCAGCGGTACGATCCGCCGCCTCCCGAAGAACTCCTCACGGAGCCCTATGACACTCTTGCGCGGAGCTTCGTCAGCTTCGAGGGATTCCTCAACGCCAAGATGATGACCGAGATCCTGGGCCGGCTCGACGGAGAGCCCGACCGGTCGGGACTGGAAGACGCTGTATTCTCGGTGTCCGATTACGACATCGGCATCGGGAGCCTCGTTTCGTTCGGACCCAACCGCAGGCAGGGCCTCCAAACCGTGTACCACACGGTCGTGGACGACGGCAGGTTCGTTCCGCTTCTCGACTGGGGCGAGAAGTTCGGCCAATGAGAGCGGCCAGCAAGAGCAGAGAATCCGTGCAATGAGCACATCCAGAGCCAAACTGCTATTCCAGCTCGCCACGGGAACCGGCTCGGGCAAGTTCCGCATCCAGAAACTCTTCAGGCTCACCCGTTTCGGAATTTTCGCCGTGTTCGGTTTGATCGTGCTGTCCACGTCGTCGCTCACCATCTACACCGTGGACACCCAGCTGTCGGAGGAGTACGCAACCAACGCCCGCAACATTTCAAGCACCATCGCCAGCGCCAGCGTTGATATTCTTCTCAACCAGAACCTGTCGTCGCTGCAGGCCCTGATCGACCAATTCATTGAGGTTGAGGGCATCAGTTACGTCTATATCACCGACGAGAACGGCGAATTTCTCGCGCACACTTTCGTGCCCGGCATTCCCGAAGAGATCCGGACCGGAGACCACTCCTACCATGATCCGGTTGAGCGAACCCTGTCGGGCATGCGCGAAGATCAGACCGGCGACTTCATTGAGGTAGGCAGTCCGATATTGGCGGGGTACGGCGGGACGGTGCATGTCGGCACCAATCTGCAACTGGTGAACCAGAAGGTCACGCGAGCCATTGGCCAACAGGTATGGCTCGTCTGCATCATCCTGTTCGTTGGAATTTTCGCGTCAATTTTTTTTGTGAACCTTGCCGCCCGTCCGCTTGCCGAACTACTCGCCTACGCCGTGGAGTTGGCACGGGGCCAGGCCGAGGATCCGCACGCCGACGGGACCGATGGTACCGGCAGCGCCCCCATCGACAGGGAATTTCCGGGTGATTCCGTGCTCGCCCGCGACGACGAGGTCGGCACCCTTGCCAGACTGTTTCTGCATTTTCGGCGCCTGACCCAACAACCCGGTCAGTGAGAATACGGCCAGTGAAATACCGGTCGGCGACCGTGCGGCTCTGAAATGACCAGGAGTCGGCTGTCGTTTCCGGAGGTTCCGCGCGGCGGCATCGCCATCTTGTGCACGCTCGTTCAGCTGTGCCTGGGTACCGTGTACGCCTGGAGCTACTTCCAAGTGATGCTGGTGCGACAGGCCGGATGGACCTACACCGAGACAGCCTGGGCATTCAGTACCACCATTTTCTGTGTTGGCATTTCCGCCGCCTGGGCCGGTCAGGCACTGCCCCGGCTCGGACCGCGGAAGCTCGCGGTCACCGGCAGCTTGCTATTCTCCGGCGGATATGCCATCGCGGCTCTGTCACTCCGACTGGACAGTCTGTGGCTCTTCTATTTGGGCTACGGAGTGATTGGCGGGGCCGGAATCGGCCTGGGATACGTCACGCCCGTGGCGACCGTGGCCAAGTGGTTCCCCGACCGGAAGGGACTCATGACCGGGACGGTGGTAATGGGGTTCGGGGTCGGCGCCCTTCTTCTGAGCAAGATCCTCGCACCGCTGCTTGTCGCCAGGACCGAAGGCGACCTGGCGTCGGTGTTCCTGTGGCTGGGAGTGGTCTTCGCCGCCATCTTGGTGCCGAGTTCGATCCTGCTCCGCAATCCACCCGAGGAAGGAGAAACCGAAGCCGTCGCGGCCGCCGGCCACGGCGTACGGGAGCTGGGGCACGAACCAATTGGTCCTTATCTGCGGTCGGGCAAGTTCGCGGTGATGTGGATGGTGTTCTTTTTCAACATCGCCGCCGGTATCTCGGTAATCAGTTTCCAGTCCGAGCTGCTGCAGGAGGTTTGGGGCCTGGCCGATCCCACCATCGAGCCTGCCGTGCTGGCCGACTACGGGGCCACGCTGATCGCCGCCAGTTCGGTGTGCAACGGGTTGGGCCGGCTGTTCTTCGGGCTGCTGTCCGACCGCATCGGGCGTGCCAGCGTGTTCAAACTTCTGTTGGCATCGCAGATGGTGGTGTTCGGTGTCTTGATGACCGAAACCAACCCCTGGGTCTTTTCGGCTCTGGTGTGCTACGTGCTGCTCTGTTTCGGGGGCGGCTTCGCCACCATGCCCTCGTTCGTGCTGGAGGTGTTCGGAATCAAGCGCATGGCGCAGGTCTACGGGGCGATGCTCTCGGCCTGGGCGGTGGCCGGGACTTTCGGCCCCCTCTACGTGGGCTACCTCAAGGACGCCTACCCCAGCCGCGCGGTCATGTATTGCTTCCTGGTCGGCATCCTGATGTTGGGTTGCGGATACCTGTTCTCGTATCTGCTGAGTGACGAGCGAATCCGTTTCCGGGGGCCGACGGTTGAATCAACGCTCCGCCGGCTCCAAATCCCGATAAGGCCCCGTGTCGGCTCGGGACTCTGAGGCCGGGGGCGGGCCGCAGGCACGCCTGACCCAACCGGTCGCCCGGGCGGCGGCGGGTTTCCTTACCGGGGCGGGAGCGTTTGCCTGCCTCTTTGCGTGGATACACGAAACCAGTCTTTTGTTCGGCGGGACGCTGGTTGTATACGGGGCCGTTGGTGCCGCGTTTGCGGCGGCCCTGGGAATCGGCGCAACGGTCAGCGGGCGGCGGTTCAGGTCGCGGTGGCAGGGTACCGGGGGCCCCGGCGCCGACACCGACAGCGCCGTGCAGCCAATGCGGGTGATGACGCTGATCCTGCTCTCCGCCGGCGGGCTCGCGGCCCTGTCTACACTGACCATCCCAGCCGTGGCCGACCTGCTCCCTACCCTGCGACCCCGGCTGCCCGCCGGAAATCTGGGCGCGGCACTGCTCGGGTTCGCCGGGTCCGCGGTGTTGTTCGCCCCCAGCGGCTTTGTGCTCGGAATGGGGCTCCCGGCGGTGGTCGCCGACACTACCAGTCGCGGCGGGCGAGTGGTCCCGAGTATCGGAGCAGCCGCGGCCTGGGCGGCGGGGGGGGGCGGGGCGGCATGTGCCCTGGCGGCCCTGTCGTTGATGACCGCGCTGGGCGTGTCTCGTGCACTTCTGCTGGCCGCGCTCGCGTTTGTGTTGGCGGCGGCCGCGGCATGGGCCAGTCCCGCCCGGCCCGCGGCACCCCGGTCCGGAGGCAGCGCCGCCTTCAGCCCGGAACCGCTGGTCCCGATCGGATCGGGGGCCTGGTTTGGGTTCCTGCTAACCGGGTTGTTCATCGCCTGGGCCCGCCTGATTCAGATCTACGGTTCACATGACGCCCGGGCCCTGCCCCTGCTGCTCTGCGTGCTGCTGGTCGGCGTGGCCATCGGATGCCTGGTCGGCGAAGCCGCGGCCAGGTCGGGCCGTCCCGGGCGGCACCCCGAACCCGGGGGTCCGCCATCGACCGGCCGCCGCCGGTCGATACTCGCCAGACTCGGGACGGTGCACCTATGCCTGGGCGCCGTGGTGGTCGCCGGAATGTTGATCGCACCGGCCATTGGGCGGCGCAGCCTGGAACTGGCCCCAGGCGACAGCGGCCTGACCCACGACCTTCTGGCCGCCGTCATTCTGGTGTTGCCGGCGGCGGTATTGCTCGGGGCGCTGATCCCCCTGGCGTCCGCCGGCGTGGGCGCGGCCGGTTTCCGCGAACGGGCGGGGCGTTTTTCGGGAGAGTTCATCCTGGGGTGTGCCGAAGCCGCCGCGATCGCCGCCGTATTCATGGTGTTGATTAAAGCGAGCCTTGGGATTTTCGTCATGTTCCTGGTGGGCTCGTGCGTCATCATCGGCGGACTGACGCTCCGGTCAAGCGGCCGCGCCCGGCTTCCTGCATGGAGTTGGGCAGCATTGGGTGTTGCGACTGTGCTGGCCGGCGTTGTCCGGCCGCCTCATTTCGTCGGGGCCTACCACTCGCAACTCCCCAACCTCGTGCTGTACGAAGACGGCTGGGAGAGCTCCGTGGCGGTGTTCGACTATCCCGGGTCCCGGATCAAGGTGACCCTGGTCAACGGCCGGCCGGTAATGAGGAATGACATCGACGAGCTCGCCACCGAGGCGCTGCTGGCCGGTCATCTGCCGGCCCTGTTCCAGCCACTCGCCCAGGACGCACTGGTGCTCGGAGCCAGGGGCGGCCTCTCCGCCGAGATTCTGCTCGCCCACGGCGTGCCCCGGGTGGATGTGGTGGACCGGTCGGCCGCGGTGTTCGCGGCCAGTGCTGTTCATTTCGACCTGCATGCGGATTCGGCTGTCACGACCCATACCGGGGACCACAGGGATTTTCTGCGCGCCTCGGACCACCAATACGACATCATCGTCGCAGACGGGACCGAGTTCCAGTCGGCTCTTGGGTGGACGTTGTTCACGGGCGAGTTCTATGCACTGGTGGACCAGCGCCTCTCGCCGAGCGGGGTGTTCCTCCAGTCCCTCCCCGATGAGAAGACGGACGAATCGACCTACCGGGCAATCCTCCGGACGGCGTTCGACCGGTTGCCCAACATCTCTCTTTGGTCCGCGGCCGCGCGCGGGGGATCGGGAGGTCTGCTCCTCGCGACCCGCAGCCCGGTCACGGCCGCCGAATATTCCGCCACCCTTGAACGGGCCGGCACCAGCGAACTGGCCCTGCAGGACCTGGGGCCGCCCGGCCAGATCGGGGCCTACCTCATCATGAACCAAGATGATCTCTACGCCTACGTCGGGGGCGGACCCGTGCTGAACGATCGCCAGGGTGCGCGTGGCGGTGGCCGTGAAGGTGGCCGTGACGACGGCGGGAGTTAAGCGGTTTTGGTCGGCGCTTCCTGCACGTAAATCGGGATCGCTCCCAGCGAGCTCCCGTTGACCACCACGTGGAATTCATAATCTCCGAAGTTGGGGAAAGTCAGGCCCTCCATGGGCGCGAGCACCTGGGCCCGGAGGGGGCGGCCGGGACCGGTCTGCCTGAACACGACTCCCTCGCCAAGCGAGGCCTCGATGAGCGAATTCCCGTCGGCATCCACCAGCCGGATCGCCACTTGATGGGTCGTGCCCTCGATGCTGGGGGCTTCCATGCGAAGGACAAGCGTGAAGGAGGGGCGTCTGACGGGTGCCTCGCGGCCCATGATCGTGTCAAAGACGCCCAGGATGTTGAGTTTCCCGCTGGCATCAACGTTGGCCGCGTCGCAGACAATCCCGAATTTCAGTTCCACCCCGCAAAGATGGCTTGCAGCCGCTCTAAACTCCAGCACTCGCAGGATTCGCCCCAGCCGCGGCCAAATGCCGGCTGACTATTGCCCCCCGTCGCGGTGTCTGGAGTCTCCGCCGTGTTAAGGGCCCTCCCGCCGACCCTGCGCGGCGACCTGTTCGGCGGCCTGACCGCGACGGTGGTTGGACTGCCCGTCGCGCTGGGCTTTGGCGTCGCGTCGGGGATGGGGGCCGCGGCAGGCCTGTACGGCGCGGTGGCCGTCGGGTTCTTTGCGAGTCTGTTCGGCGGCACCAGGTCCCAGATATCGGGGCCGACCGGGCCGATGACCCTGGCGATGGCGGTGGTGTTCACCAGCCACGCCTCCACGCTGCCCGAGGCGATGGCGATTGTCGTGTTGGCCGGCCTCATCCAGATAGGGCTCGGCCTGACCAAGGTGGGCAGGTTTGCCGGCTACACGCCTCACCTGGTGGTGTCGGGGTTCATGTCGGGTATTGGGGTCACTATCGTGTTGACCCAGCTGATGCCGATGATCGGGCAGCCCGCAACGGGGGGCGGGGCGGTGGGGGTGCTGCGCGCCCTGCCAGGTGCGTTGCCGCTGGCCGATCAGGGTGCGCTGACGGTGGGCCTTTGCACCGCGGCGGTCGCTTTTTTCTGGCCGACCAGGATCAGCCGGTACCTTCCCGCTCCCCTGGCCGCGCTGCTGATCGGAACCGCCGTGGGGCTGGTCTACCCGGCACCGGTTCCCACGATTGGTACCGTGCCCGCCGGCATTCCGGCTCTCCCCTGGTATGAGATCCCGGAGGCCGGGTTCCTGGTCAGCGCAATCCAGCCGGCGCTGATTATTGCGATCCTGGGCAGCGTGGACGCGCTGCTGACTTCGCTCGTGGCCGATTCACTAACCGCCAGCCGCCACGACGGGAACCGCGAGCTTGTGGGCCAGGGCATCGGGAACGTGGTGGCCGGCTTGATCGGGGGCCTTCCCGGTTCGGGAAGCACCGTCGGCACAATCAGCAACATCCGTGCAGGCGGCAGGACCCGCGCCTCGGGCATGCTCTGCGCCGCGGCCCTGCTGGTGCTGGCGCTGGGTATGGGCAACGCCGTGTCAGTGGTGCCGCTCGCCGCCCTGGCCGGAGTCCTGATTCGCGTTGGGTGGGACATCATCGACTGGCGGCTGCTGCGCCGCATTCACCGGATCAGGGGGGAACACCTCGCCGTGATGTTGGTGACCCTCCTGCTGGCGGTAACCGTCGACCTGATCACCGCCGTCGCGATCGGCCTGATTGCCGCAGGCTTCGCCCACGCCCGGCAGATCGAACACCTGGAACTGGACAGCGTGCTGTCGATTCCGATTCTGGACATGGTCTTCTTCCAACAGGAAGATCCGTGGGCTACCGTCGATCCGTTCCAGGCGCGTGTCGGCATGGTGGCATTGACCGGCAGCTTCACCGTCGCGTCGTCGAACCGACTGATCAGCGTGATCGTGCCCGATATTCAGGCCCACGATGTGGTGGTGTTTGATTTCTCCAGGACGACCTACGTTGACGACAGCGCGGCCATGGTGCTTGAGCGGTTGTTCGAAGCCGCGGGCAAGGCCCGCACCCACTGCATCGTGATGGGCCTGAGAGGCGCACCGGCGAAGACGCTGCGGGGGTTGGGGGTGCTGGGCGTTGTCAGGCCGTCGCATGTCGTGGACACTCCGGATCAGGCCCGCCATTTGGCCCGCGGGCTCCTGGAGCCCCGGGGCTCGTGAGAAAAGGCGGAATGATGGTGGACAACGGCACTCACTCGAACCGCGAACCGCGGGCGTCGCATTTTTCGGCCCTCTTGTGACCGAACCACTGGACCCCTCCGCCGCGGTCGGCCGCGTTATCGGGACCGACCCCGCCACGCCCCTCGAATTCTGGGTCGCGGTCCGGGAAGGGGCGTTCCTTCAGCTGGACGATGTGCTGGTGCTGGAGCGCAGACTCCCCGGCCAGAGCGAGCCAATCAGGATCTACGGGATGGTGGCGGACCTTCGGGCGCGCCACGAGGGTGCCCGTTTCGACAGTGACGTGTTCCTGATCGAGAACGGAGTGCTTCCCGCCGAAGTCACGGAAGCAGCCAGGGTGCTGGCCACGCGCTTCGAGCCCGAAGTCTATGTGACTCCGTTACCCGGACAGTTGGTTAGCAAGGCTACGGGCGACGCGCGCGACCAGGCGCTGTTTTTCGACGGGATGAAGAGGAAGATCCCCGCGGGCCTTTCGCGAGACGGCGAGATCGTGCACGCCAACCTGGAGTTTCTGGACGGGACCCGCGGTGCCCACGTCAACATCAGCGGCGTGTCGGGCGTAGCGACCAAGACCAGCTACGCCATGTTCCTGTTGCACGCTTTGTTCCGCTCCGGCGAACTCGGCGCGGGAGCCCACAACACCAAAGCGCTGGTCTTCAACGTGAAGGGTGAAGACTTGCTGTTTCTGGACCGCGACAACCGCGAGCTGGACGGCGAGCAGGCGGCGCGCTACGCGGCCCTTGGCCTT
>LXNJ01000308.1_pt1 | contig 35550 bp, 33 predicted proteins | sample 809081 | NCBI WGS metagenome assembly LXNJ01 (sample SAMN04870510, study PRJNA318959) | sponge metagenome | biome: sponge; feature: marine sponge reef; material: water | host: Petrosia ficiformis | place: Greece: Milos, Mediterranean Sea | collected 2013-05-29 | depth 5-7 m | reverse complement strand
GCGGCACCCGGAATAAAGCTCACGGATGGTATCATCATCTTGCCAACCCAAGAACTCCACGTTCGATTTCCCTGTCTCGCGGATGCGATCAAAATCCTGCCCCTCTCCCACCACCTTTAGCGGGCGGCCAAGCCCCCCGAACGCCTCGACCGCCGCATCGACACGCTTATAGGGCGCGAACGCCGTGACCATTAGATAGTAATCCGAGACGCGCTCGTTACGTGATCGATAGAACTCTGTGTCCACTGGCGGGTAAAGCACCTCCGCCTGCCTGCCGTAATAGATGCGGATGCGTTCCGCTACCGTATGGCTGTTGGCGATAAAATCATGCACTCCCCTGTTGGCTTCGTTATCCCATTTTCTCAGGTATTCGACGAAGCGGGGAAAAAACCATTTGGCCGCACCATCCAGACTTGCGAGATACTCCTCGTATCCGCTCCAGGCGTAGCGCATCGGCGTATGGCAATAACTGAGGTGATAGGTTCCATAACCGCCCCTTGCCCCTTTCGCAACGCAATGCGAACTCGACAGAATGAAATCGTACTCCCTGAGGGAGAACATCCGCACGGCCGTAGGCATGAAGGGAAGCATATAGCGGTAGCGCCGCCTGGCGCCGGGTATCCGCTGCAAGGGGCTGGTATAGATGCGGTGACGCTCGATAGTCTCAGAAACCGAACCCGGCTGGTGAAAGAGCGTGAAGATATCCGCCTCCGGGTATATCTCGCAAAACACCTCGAGACATTTCTCCCCACCTCTCATGCCCGTGAGCCAATCATGCACGATCGCTACCCGCATATTCGCTCCTAAGGTCTCACGATCTGGATACGGATGGCGAAGCGGGAATCCTCCCGGGCGAATCTATAAGGGCGTCGTGGTAGGCGCGTAGTGTTTCAGCGGCAAGTTTTTCCCAGTGAAAAAATCGCGCTCTATCTTTCGATTTTTCCACGAGAACGTTTCTCAGGCCCGGCTCCCTCAGAACGCGCAACATCGCGTTACGCAGGGCGTCCTTATCTCCTCGCGGAACAATCAGGCCGGCATCCCCGACTACCTCTGGCAGAGAGGCCGCGTCTGAAACAATCGGCGGCACACCGCACGCCATGGCCTCCAGGGGAGGATAGCCAAAACCCTCGTAATGGGAGGGAAACACCAATGCCAGTGCGGAGCGGTAGACACTCGGCAACGCCTCCAGTGGCATCTGCCCCAGAAACACCACCTCCTCGCCGAGTCCCAAAAAGCGCAAATCACTCTCGAGACTATTCTGCTCACCCGTCATGACAAGGCGAACACCACTCGCCTCTTTCAGCAAATCCGCAAAGGCATCGAGCAGCAGTGGCAGGTTCTTGTGGCGCTTGTGGTTTCCCACGTACAGAAAATAAGGCGCATTACCCAGCCTTTCCAGGACCTCGGGTCTGGGCGCAAGTCCCTCCTCCCAGCCAGGCAACAGGGCGTTGTACGTCACGCGTATCTTTTCATCCGCGACACCCACGTGTTCTATGATGTCCCTTTTCGTGTGTTCGGAAACGGTGAGGATCAGACGCGCCCGCTGCGCCGTTTTCGCGAGCATCCATTTCGAAGCGCGCCAATGCAGCGGTGAGGGGCATAGCGCCGGAAAGAGCTGATGGATCAAATCATGAATCGTCGCCACCATAGGCGTCTTGCCAAAGAAAGGAGCGAAATAATGCGGATGGTGGATCAGGTCCAGACGTTCGCGCCCCAAGAGCCGGGGAAGCGTCACCTGCTCGGCGAGTGAGTAGGGCGGCGCTGCGCAAACCACCCTCTTGAAATTACTACCCAGACCTGCGCAACAATACATGTCCCTTCCCTGCAGGAACACGACGTATTCCGCATCGTCTCCGAGCTTGCTCAACCCGGCGAGCAGGCTTTTCAGATAAGTTCCGATGCCGCCCATCGAGATCATCCGGGCGTCAATTCCTATACGCATCTCTTCACCGCCTCATAGACGCGTTCGAGTTCGCGGTTCACGCCGTCCGTACGGATGCCGTGCCCGGAAGTGGTACGTTTTCGCAACACCACTACATTCTGGCCACGCGGCCCCCATACACTCGGCTCGGCCGTCCCCTGGAAAATACAAATCACGGGAACCCCGAGCGCCGCGGCAATATGGGTGGGGCCCGAGTCGTTGCCGATGAACAAGCGGCAGGCCTTCATCACCCCCATGAGCGAACGGAGGTCCTGAACTTCTTCACACATGTCCAAAATCGTGCCCCGAACACGGACGCCCTTCATGGATTTGAGTGTCTCATCGACAATTGGCCGATCATCCGGGCCACCAAGCAACAGGACCCTGGCAGGAAGCGTGGAAACGATCCGGCTGATCAACTCTCCATAGAGTTTCGGACTCCAGATTCTCTCCACTCCCCCAGCTCCCGGATGAATCCCGATGAAAGAGCCCGAGTGATCCTCTGTGTGAGAGGCTATGCACGTTCGCCCTTCTTCCAACTCTTCTTCATGGAGCGATAGCGCAGGGTTTTTCGTATCAAACGGACCCAGCCCTGCGTATTCGAGCATATCCAGATTAAATTCCACCTGGTGACGTTTAGGGAACTCCGCGACCTCCGCGTCCAGACCGAAACCGAATCCCCTGATACCTCGCCCGACCAAATAGCGCACGCCAGCGAGTCTGGCTGTAATTATTGACTGAAAATCGCCCGCAAAATCCACCGCCAGATCGTAAGGTCCATCGATTTCCTCGGCTCTGAGTCTCAGCAACCGCCTCAGACGCCGCATCGAACGAAAACCGAATTTCTTCCTCTTCGGCCTGTCACGCCAGGACGCATTGAAAACGAGAAAATCCAGTCCTGCCAATTCTTCGTCGAACTCCCTGAACAAAGAACGAGCGGACGAGCGAATAAGGAGGTCGATTTGCGCATCCGGCAGACTGTCACGAAGCGCATGGATTGCGGGCAGCGTGCAGACGACGTCCCCGATATGATCGGGGCGCATCAAAAGAACGCGGCGAATTGCCGGGGGTCGTTCTCTCGTTTTGCGAAAAAAAGTCTCCCCCAGCAGGTCGACCGCACGAAACGCCCATCTAGCCGGAAATCTCTCATAGTGATAGTTGCGCTCGAAAACGGAAAGTTTGTGGCCCCCCTCTGGCCTGAGCGCCTCTCTCATCAAGGGCGAGACAGCTTTGGGAGGCACGCGCAAGCGAGCCTCATCGATAAAACGCGCCGCATCATAGGACGACTCGCGCATTCCAGCGTTTTCCGAACTGTTCATCGTGCGCTCTCAAAAAAATTCAACCCAACAGATTTCAAAGAATATAACGCGCTTCGCTCCCTAGCGAAATTTCCGATCCTACCTGCTACTTTTGCGATATTTGCACCACCGCTCGCATCACCCTGCAAGAATATCTCCATAGAGACGATGGACCTTCCCGGCCAACACACCCCAGGTGAATTCCTTGAGCGCTCTTCTGCGGCCCGCTTCCGCCAACCGTTCGCGCTCGCGAAGTTCGTTTTGCAGTTTCTGGAGAATTGCCTGTAGAATTTTCACATTATCTTCTGGAAATACGAATCCCTCCGAACCGATGACGTACGGAATTTCTCCCGTGGCCGCTCCCACGGGAACCACGCCGCATCCCATCGCCTCAATCAGCACCCGGCCGAACTGCTCTCTCCAGTGCGCGGTCGTTCTCGATGGAAGCACCAGCGCATGCCATCCCCGCAAATATCCGGGGACGTCAGGGTAATCGACCCAGCCGACGAATTCCACACGTTCCTCAATCCCGAGGGCTCGCGCCAGCCGCTTAAGCGTTTCTCGCTCAGCCCCATCCCCTACAATCTGCGCTCTCCATTCTCCCGATAGTCCCGCAAGCGCTCTCAGGAGAACGTCTACGCCTTTCGAATGAACGAGCCTCCCAAGGTACCCTACGCTGAACACATCGCCGCGCTCACTCATTTCAGGGGGACGAAAAAGATCCGGGTCCAGTCCAAACTGGGGTAGCGTCCGCACTTTTTCCGGCTGCGCGCCGAGGCGCAACAACCTTTCCCTGGCGGTACGGGCAAAGACCAAAAGCGCGTCCGCGCGGCGACAAACGACCTTTTCAATCTTTCGAGAGCGCCAGGGGAGAGCGATGTCGAAATTCTCCGAATTGTTGACCATGAACTTCGGACGCGCTCTAAGCATAGAGAGGCAAAGCAACACCTGGGCTGCAGCGAAACTGTATGACTCCTCTTCCATGTGAACAATATCGGGTTGCGCTTCCTTAAGCGCCTTCCATAGTCCACTGCCGTAGATGTGACCGCCCACCCTGCCGTTGAAAATCAGAGAACCGGTGAAAATCTTGTAGTCCCCTTCCTCGCCTTCTCGACAGGTGAACAACCGCGCGCCTTCTCTCCACATTTTAGGTGTGAGCAATGAAACTTCCAGCCCGGGCCGCCGGGCCAATGCGGTGAGTTTCGCACGGTAAAACGGCGAGGCGCAGAAGCGGGAAATGATTAAAACACGCATGATCACCCGCCCGTGTGATGGCGCATGCCTCGCGTCATGGCCGCTGCCGAACTCCTATATTCTGAAAACCCTGGAATTTCCGTTTGCTCTCATTCCAGAGTTTTGGTGGGTCCTATGAGCGCAGATATTCCAGTAAAACGGTCTCTCGGAAAAAGCGCAAGGCGCAACCGGAGACTTTCCGGCGATCAAGCTTCTTCACCCGACGGCCTGTAACCTCGCCTGCTGATTTCGCCTTTGAATTATCTCGTTACAGGCGCACGAAAACGCCTTCGACGACCCCGCTGTACCAGGAAACGGGAGAAATTCTCGATAGCAGGGCCTCCGTACCCAACCACAGGCGTGGATGCGCTCCCAGCAATTGCCTGAGTCTTTCCGGCAAAGGGGTGAAATTCTTCGGCAAGGTGTTCGAATACCATGTCCTGATTGCCCGAAACCCGAACCGGGCGAGGAGCAGGCACATCTTTTCTATAGAATAGAGCCGGTCGTGAGCGCTCGCCTTGAAAATGTTTCTCGCCATGAACTCCGCATAGCTCCATTCGTTGGGAAGCATCATCACGATGAACAGCCCTCCGGGGCGTAAAATGCGCTGAATTTCCAAGAGCGAACCGCTCTCGTCTTCCACATGCTCCAGAACGCCGCAGGACAAAACGAGGTCGAACGCTTCCTCCTCGAAAGGAAGCCGAACGGGGTCTCCTCCATAAAAGACATCGAGTGCCTGATCGCGAAGAAAGGAGTTCCAGGGAGAGGGTTCTTCCGCCTCGATGGTATACGAGACGACTTCGAAACCCCGGTTCCTCAGCAAATAAGACATTTGCCCATAGCCGCATCCCCAATCCAGCAGCCTGCCGCCATCCGGATTCAGGTCATTCACGATATCCGCTTTGCACTGGTAATTGGCACGCCCAAGCGGCGTGGACAAGTGATCTAAACCGGCGCAGCCTTCGGCCAGCGAACGCTCGACGGCGAGGGCGAGGGCCGCCATCTCTTCGGGCTCAGCTCGAGAAGAGCGTTTCTTCCGCATGGAGTGTAGATCCTGTTCTTTCGTGGAGGCAAGATTACTCTAACTCCAGGGCCACGTGGAACACAAGGCTCGCTTGACACGGGGCCGGTGGTGGGAGAACTTCCGAATAACTTGATCTCCACTTATACGAGGGAAACGCCATGAACGATCGTGGTGCGCGCCTTCGGGCGCTTCTGGAAGAGAACCGACCCGTACTCGCTCCCGCCTGCATCGACGCTTTCAGCGCGCGCATGGTGGAGCAGGCGGGGTTCGAGGTGAACTATCTGACGGGCAACGGCGCCTCGGCTGCGCTCCTCGGCAAGCCCGACGTAGGCTTCATGACGCTGCGCGAAGTGGCCGACGTCTGCCGGAACATCGTCCAGGCGACTTCGATCCCCCTCATCGCGGACGCCGACACCGGCTACGGCAACGCCGTGAACATGATCCGCACCGTCCGCGAACTCGAATCGGCGGGCGTCGCCTGCATCCAGATCGAGGATCAGATAACCCCAAAAAGGTGCGGCTTCCTGCCTGGCTCGGTACCCGTCATTTCGCTGGAAGAACAACTCGGCAAGCTCAAGGCGGCCCTCGACGCGCGCGAGAACGAGGATTTCCTCATCCTCGCCCGCACGGACGCAGCCGCCGATCACGGGCTGGATGAGGCGATCCGCCGGGCCGTTGCCTATAAGGAAGCGGGGGCCGACCTCACCTTTATCGAGGTGGAAGGCACCGAAGAGGAACTGAGACAAATCGGAGCCGAGGTTCCCCCGCCCCACGTCACCACACTCGATGAATCGAGGCGCGAGGCGGCACTCAGCGTGGGTGAACTCGGAGAACTCGGCTTCGGCGTCATCATCTACCCGGGCATCGTGCGCTGCACGTACTTGAAAGCGGTGAACGACGTGCTTCGCATTCTGAAGGAAGAAGGCTCCACGCGCTCGGCGCGCGACATGATGGCCACTTTTCAGGAATACAACGACGCTTTGGGCATAACGGAAATCCAGACGTGGGAGCGCGAATACCTGTAACGCCCACGGGCGTCACGCAAGGAGCGGAACATGATCACCGTTGGAATGTATTACGAAGTCCTGCCGGGCAAGGAGAGGGAGTTCGAGGAGAAATTCGAGGCCGTGACCGGCGCCCTGGAAGGACAGACCGGCCACGTGCAGAGCCTTCTGTATCAGCAGGTGAAAAACCCGAATTCCTACACCATTCTATCTGAGTGGGAGGCGCAGGAAGATTTTATGGCCTTCATCAGGAGCGATGCCTTTCGCGCGGTCACGGACTGGGGAAAGGCCGAGATTCTCGCGGGCCGACCTCGCCACAAGCTCTATGGCCGCGAGGGCGACCTTCACTAGGGGGAAACCGAATGCCCGACATGCTCCCCTGCCCGCCCCCTGATCCCCGGCCCAGAGCGCCTCGTTTCAAGCTCCTCGCCGGCGCATGGGATACCCACGGGCACATCTTCGGTCCCGAGAGCAAATACGCTTATTCCCCCAAAAGGGGCTACACGCCTCCCGACGCCCTGCTCGATGCGTACGAAACCCTCCACCGCACGCTCGGCGTAGCGCGCGGCGTCCTCACCCAGCCGAGCGTCTACGGAGTCGACAACACCGCCATGCTCGACGCCATGGCCAGCTCCGGAGGGCGGCTCATGGGCGTGGCCTCCGTGGACAGGGGGGTGAGCGAGGCGGAATTGACGCGCCTCCACGAGTCGGGTGTTCGCGGCTTGCGGATCAACCTGGCGGACAAGGGCGGGAATCCCTTCGACTCGTTCGCGGACGTTCAGGCGATGGGCGAGCGCATCGCGGACATGGGCTGGCACATGGAGTTTCTCATCCACGTGCATGAATTCCCCGATCTCAGGAAAACCTTCTCCTCCCTGCCCGTCCACAGCGTTTTCGGGCACATGGGATACGTACCGGCGGGCGAGGGCCTGGGCCCACTCCAGGAATTCATGGACTTGCTCAAAGAAGGACGAACGTGGGTGAAGCTCACGGGCGCCTACCGCATCACGGGCCTCGAGCGGACGCCCTACACTGACGTCGACCCGGTCGCCCGCGCGCTCATCGAAACGGCACCCGAACGCGTCATATGGGGCACGGACTGGCCGCATCCCGCCTGCAAGATACCGATGCCCAACGACGGCGACTTGCTGGATCAACTGTTTGACTGGGCGCCGGATGAGAGCGTTCGTGAAAGAATTCTCGTGGAAAACCCACTGAAACTGCTCGGGCTTGAAAGATAGGAGAGAAAATGGCGCGCAAGGCAACGAAAAAAATCGCATTCCTGGGCTTGGGCCGCATGGGCGGATTGATGACGAAGCACCTGGTAGACGCCGGCTTCCCCGTCACGGGCTACGATCCCTCAGCGAAAGCCATCACTACTGCGAAGAAAAACGGCGCCAAAACCGCCAGAACCGTCGCGGCGGCGGTGAAGGGCGCAGACGTGGTGTGCAGTTCGCTCCCCTCGCCCGCCGTCGTGAGGGACGTCTATCTCGGCCCCAAGGGCGTGCTCGATACGGCGCGGCGCGGCGCCGTCTGTTTTGAGCTTTCGACGAGCACCGTCAGCCTGGCGAAAGAGATCGCAGAGGCGGCGAAGAAAAAGGGAATCGCCTTTCTCGACGCGCCCGTGAGCGGGAGCATTCCGCACCTGGAACGCAAGGAAGTCGCCGCCATCGTGGGCGGAGACCAGGCCGCACTCAAAGAACATCGCGACGTGCTCGACGCCTTCAGCAAATCCATCACCTACATGGGAAAATCCGGAAACGGCCTGATCATGAAGCTGGTGACGAACCACATCCTGAACATCCACCATTCCGGCATGGCCGAGGGTCTCGCTTTCGGGATGAAGGCGGGACTGACTGCCCCCAGGATGATGAAATTTTTACAGGGAAGCGTGATTCCCCTGCTCATCCACTACAAGGGCACGACGATGGCGGCGCGCGATTATTCCGACGTCATCGCGAACCTGGGGATAAGCTTCAAGGATCTGGGTCTCAGCATCAACGAGGCGAACGATCTGGGCGCCCCCGTTCCCCTGGGCGCCGCCGCGCGCCAGCAATACACCTCCGCCATGGCGTTAGGCCTCGAAGATGCGGATTTCAACGCCGTTTTCGAGTCGTTCCTGAACGCCATGGGCACGAAGCCGAAGAGAAAATAATTTTACAGGGGCAAGCGGAGGTAGGCGCTCGCGTCGGAAGACGCCTCATTCGATTTTGAGAGAAGGCCCCAACGTTCTCAACCATTATCGTAGAACGATGGCGCAAGAAACTTCAGGAGTCTGAGGGTATGGCGCGCAAGGGAAAGAAAAAAATCGCGTTCCTGGGCCTGGGCCGCATGGGCGGGCTGATGGCGAAACACCTGGTTGACGCTGGCTTCGACGTCACCGGTTACGACCCTGAACCAAAGGCCGTCGCGACGGCAAAGAGGAACGGCGCGAAAATCGCGAAAACAGTTGCGGCGACCGTCACAGGCGCGGAAGTGGTGTGCAGTTCGCTTCCCAAAACCGATATCGTGAGGGACGTCTACCTGGGCGGAGGCGGCGCGCTCAAGGCGATGCGGCGCGGCGCCGTCTGCTTCGAGCTTTCGACGAGCAGCGTCGCCCTGGCGAAGGAGATCGCCGCTGAAGCCAAGAAGAAAGGAATTGCCTTTCTGGACGCTCCCGTGCTCGGAAGCGTTCCGCACCTGGAGCAAAAGGGAGTCTCCGCCATCGTGGGCGGAGACGAGTCCGCCCTCAAGGAACACCGCGACGTGCTCGACGCGTTCAGTAAGTCGGTCACATACATGGGGAAATCCGGAAACGGCCTGCTCATGAAGCTGGTGTCGAACCACATCGTCTTCATCCAGCACGCGGGCATGGCCGAGGGCCTGGCGTTCGGGGTGAAGGCGGGACTCACGGCCCGGAAAATGATGAAATTCCTGCAAGGGAGCGTGATTCCGGACCTGATCCACTACAAAGGCCCGGAGATGGCGGCACGCGATTATTCCAACGTCATCGGCCACCTGGGACTCAGCTACAAGGACATGGGAATCAGCGTCAACGAGGCGAACGACTTGGGCGTTCCCGTCCCCATAGGCGCCGTCGCGCGGCAGCAGCACACCTCCGCCATGGCGCTCGGTTTCGAGCACGCGGACTTGAACGCGGTTTTCGAGGCTTTCCTGAACTCCATGGGAATGAAGCCGAAGAGAATATAATTTTCATAGGGGCAGTACAGGTATCCCCATACGAGACGGGAGAAGCCCCTCCTTTTTTTTTACAGGATTGGCCTGTCCACCGATTCGCAAGCGCGGGCGTCGCGTGACGCCTTATTCAACAGGAGTGATGAGAAATGGCGAAAGTGGTTGCTTTTCTGGGTCTCGGCAACATGGGTTCGGGCATGTCGGACAATCTGGTGAAGGCGGGTTTCGAGGTTCGCGGCTTCGACCCCGTCCCCGCCTCTCGCGAGCGGGCGGCCGCAGCGGGCCTTACAGTCTTCGAGACGGCGGCGGAAGCCGCTACGGGCGCAGAGGTCATCTGCAGTTCGGTACCCGAAGTCGAGCACGCGATAGAAGCCTATCTGGGTGAGACCGGCGCGCTCACCACTGCTGCCGATGGCGCGGTCTGCTTCGACCTGTCGACACTGACGGTCGAGGGCAGCCAGGAACTCGCCGGGGAGGCGAAAAAACTAGGCGTCCAGTTTCTCGACACCCCTGTGAGCGGGAGCGTGCCCCACGCGAGGGCGGGAACCTTGGCCATCATGGTGGGGGGCGATGAAGCTTCGCTCGAGGCCCACCGAGACGTTCTGGAGGCCTTCAGCGCCTCGATCCACTACTTCGGCGCGAACGGGGCGGGCCTCCAGATGAAGCTGGTGACAAACCACATCTTTGCGATCCACATCTCCGCCATCGCCGAGGCGCTGACCATGGGGACGAAGGGGGGCCTGGACCCCGAGTTGATGGTCGAGTTCCTGAAGGCGAGCGTGATCCCGAAGATTCTCGAGTACAAGGCCTCGCCCATGATCGCCAAGGACTACGCGCCCACGTTCACGATAAACCTGATGCTCAAGGACCTGCGCATCATCGCGGCGATGGCCGACAGCATCGGGACGCCGATCCCGCTGGGCACGATGGCGCGGCAGGTCTATATGAGCGCGGCCGCCCTGGGCCACGGGGACGCGGACCAGAACGCCATTTTAGAGTTTTTTGAAAAAGGTGCCGGGATGAATTAGCGCTTCGAGTGAGCGTTTGTCGTGCAGTCGGCTCCAGAGGCTATCGCAAGCGCGGCGCTCTCCCGGCATGGCGCTTGGGTGAATCCTTCGGGATAATGACTTGATTTTCATATTTCAAGAAGTAGGCTTGCTATTCTTGAGTAAATTAGTTTAGTATTCGAAAGAATTATGGACGGGCGCTGCGCGCTCTTTCATTCCGACAACTTACGCGATACGATTCTCCAATCCATATCCCTTTTCAGCGAACGCTGGCAGCAAAGGAGATCAAGAAATGTCAAAGACAGGACGGGACCTGCTCGAGGCCGCGCGGGGCGATGTTCCTGAGATCACGGCGGAGGAAGTGAAGACCGCTATCGATTCGGGCGCCGAGGTGGCGCTCATCGACGTGCGCGAACCGGACGAGTTCCGGGGCGGGTACCTGCCGGGCGCCGAGCACGTGAGCCGCGGATTCCTGGAACTCAAGATCGAGCAGGTCGTTCCCGACAGGACGACGCCCATCGTCGCCTACTGCGCGGGCGGCGTGCGCTCACTGCTCGCGGGCCAGGTGCTGCAATCCATGGGCTATCAGAACGTGAAATCCATGGCGGGCGGATACGGGAAGTGGAAAGACCTGGCCTTTCCCGTGCAAGTGGACAAGCAGATGAGCGCCGAGCAGTTAAACCGCTACAGCCGCCACTTCCTGCTCTCACAAATCGGGGAAAAGGGCCAGTCCAAACTCCTGGACGCCAAGGTCGTCCTGATAGGCGCGGGAGGTCTGGGCTCTCCCACCGGTCTTTACCTGACCGCCATGGGAGTGGGCAACATCGGCATCGTGGACCTGGACGTCGTGGACATGAGCAACCTGCAGCGCCAGATCGTCCACACGAACGACCGCGTTGGAATCTCCAAGGTCGAGAGCGCGACAGCTACCCTCACCGCGCTGAACCCGGACGTGAACGTCATCGCGCACGAAGATAGAATCAACCGCGACAACGCGCTCGACATCCTCAAAGACTACGACGTCATCGTGAACGGGGTGGACAACTTCCCGACGCGCTACCTCGTGAACGACGCGGCGGTATTCCTCGGGAAACCCATCGTCGACGCCTCCATCTTCAAGTTCGAGGGCCAGGCCACCGTCTACCACCCCGGAGAGGGCGGCCCCTGCTACCGCTGCCTCTACCCCGAACCGCCGCCACCCGGCATGGTGCCCTCCTGCCAGGACGCAGGCGTGCTCGGCGCGCTTTGCGGCACGATGGGCTCCATCCAGGCGACGGAGACGGCCAAACTCATCGTTGGCTTCGGCGAACCTCTCATCGGCAAGCTGCTGATGTACGACGCGCTCAAGTCGCAGTTCAGGACGCTCAAGATCAGGCGCGACCCCGCCTGCCCGGTGTGCGGGGACAGCCCCTCCATCACCGAGCTCATCGACTACGAGTTCTTCTGCGGCCTCACGGAAGCACCCGCCGGCGCCGCCGCCAACGGTCATTGATGGGAGCTAAACAGGCCGTCAAGCAGATATAGGGAAACAACGAAAGCCGAGCCATACGAAACCCCCGGGGTGAATACCTCGGGGGTTTTCTATGAAATCTCCTCAAGCTCTGCCGCATCCATCACCGGTCTAATGGGATATTGGCCCCGCAGGAGTTCGGCGAGAAAGCCCAGGTGTTCGGCGAGGGCCGACATGTGCGCGGCGGCGTAGCGGGCGGATAGCGCATCGGCCTCTTGCGCCAGGGCTTCGCGCGCACCTGTGGCGGGAGCCTCCTGCGCGGCCAGGGCGTTAAAGGCATCAAGCAGGGCGCTGATGTTTTCATGCGCTCCCGCATATTCCGTCTTCAGCGCATAGGAGCTTCTCAGGATGAGGTGCATGGGGTTTTGCGTGTTCGATGACTGATCGAGCATGCAGCGGCTGCGTCTCTGGTCGTAGTTCTCGGGCATCGTCCTCTTCAACCTCCCCGCGCGTCGTGGAGCGATATCCCCTGCTCGCCACGGCCTTTGAACTCGTTGTAGAGCTTCATCACGGCCTGCTCCACGCGGTCGGGCTTCATCCACTCGACATATACGCCCAGAGGAATCTCGCGCGCGGCGCGCTTGGCGGGCACACCTTTTTCGAAGCGTTTTTTCGCCTCCCGGCGCACGAGCCGGAGGTAGCTTAAAGTTTTCTCGAGCGCGCGCTTATCGCCAGGCGGCCCGTGCCCCGGAACGACCCTCTCGACCGGGAAGGTTTTGAGTATCTTGTCCGCGATCCGTATCCACCCGCCGATATGGGCGTCGAAGGTGGCGGGCGTCACGTAATGGAAGCAGATGTCGCCTGTGAAGAGAACACGCTCCTCAGGCAGATAGACGATGGTGTCGCCTTTGGAATGCGCGTGGCCCAGGTGGTGGAGTTCCACGACGCGCTTGCCCAGGCGCAGCGTCATACCGCCCTCGTAGGTGACGTCGGGAAAGCGTGGCTTAAGCCTTTTGAGTTCGCCTGCGTATTCGGGGTTCACGCCCCGGTAGTGCGCAAGGTCGAGCCCCGTCTCTATCATCCGCTCGCGCATGTAACGGTGCGCGATGACGAGGATATCGCGATCGAACCATGCAAGCCCCAGGGTGTGATCCGCATGGTGGTGGGTGCAGACTATTTTGCGCACCGGCTTTCGGGTCGCCTTGTGGATAGCCTCCTGAAACGCCTGCGTCATGGGCCGCACGTACAGAGAATCTATGACCAAGGCCTCGCTGTCCCCCACGATGAGGCCTGCGTTCGAGACGTTCAGCCCGCCCCCCTGAATGTAGGCGTAGACGCCCGGGGCCATCCGCTGAAGCCCCGTCTTCCAGCTTGCGGGTATTTTCCGGGTCTCGACCATACGCACCTCCATTTCGGGTAATCCATTCTACACGATGGGAGCGATTGACCACACGCCCTCGAACGGGCGACATTGGCCTCTTATCTACAGACAAGTTTCAGCCGTTCACGCAAAGGGGGAGTAAATGCAATTATCGTTCGATCATGTGCACATCATCTGCAAAGATTTGGAGGCGATGGTCGCCTTCTTTGAAGACATCTTCGGCGGCGAGGTCATCTACCAGGAAGATAATTTCCACGGCGCACCCAACGCCGTCGTGCGAGTCGGCGAGGCCAGGCTTTTCCTGAGAGGCGTGCGGCCGGGTGAGCGCATCGGGGAAAACCACCAAGAAGCCGTGATGGGACTCGACCATTTCTCATTCGCCGTGGACGACATCCACGGACTCGCGGCGCAGATGAAAGAAGCGGGGGCGGACTTCATCCGCGATCCTTCTCCTTCGGGCATGGGCGGGAGAACGACGGCCTACATCCGGGGACCCGAGGACGTACGGATAGAGCTTTCAGAACGCGCGGGAGAGACCTACGGCGGGGGATGATGCGCACCCCAAGTCAAACAAAAACCCCCGGGCGTCAAACCCGGGGGTTTATTTCTTCGAAGCGCAGGAGTTATTTGTGGTGGTAGCGAGCGGGCAGGCCGTTTCCGTTGAACTCGACCTGTTCGCTTGCGCGCAGGTCACCCGCGATGAACTCGTCGATCATCTGATGCGAAACGGAATCGGGCACCTGAACCGGAGGGTGTTTCATCAGATAAGCGCTCACCGGGTAGAGCGGGCCCGCCTCGCCCCTGTCGCGGGCGATGCGCGCGAGGCGAATCGCGTCGATGACGACGCCGCCCGAATTAGGGGAATCCTCCACCGAGAGGCGCGCCTCGATCTCGAGCGGCACGCCGCCGAAGCCCTCCGCCTCGATTCTCAAAAAGCAAATCTTGTTGTCGTCCTGCCAGGGCACGTAGTCAGACGGGCCGATGTGGATGTCGTCCGAATCCAGGGGTTCGGGAAGCTGGCTCTGAACGGCGTCCGTTTTCGAGATTTTCTTGGATTTCAAGCGTGAGCGCTCCAGCATGTTCAGAAAATCGGTGTTTCCACCCGTGTTCAACTGATAGGTGCGCTTCAGCTTCACGCCTCTGTCCGCGCACAGTCTGGCGAGCGTGCGGTGGAGTATTGTGGCGCCGAGCTGGGCCTTCACGTCGTCTCCCACTACCGGTATGCCCGCATCGGTGAAACGGCCCGCCCATTCGGGGTCCGAAACGATGAAGACCGGCATGCAGTTGATGAAGGAAACGCCCGCCGCAAGGGACGCTTCTGCGTAATGCCGCGCCGCCTGCTCCGAGCCCACCGGCATGAAGTTCAATAAAATTTCCGCGCCGCTCTCTCGAAGCTCCGCCGCCACGTCGCAGGGCTCGGCCTCTGCGGGGAGAAAAGAGCGATCGGAAGCGTATTCCGCCATGTGGGACGCCACGCCGTCCAGGATGGGCCCCATCAGCACGTTCACGCCGTAGTCGGGCAGGTTCTCCCAGATGGTTTTCGTGCAGTTGGGCTTGGCGAAGGCCGCGGCGTGGAGCGGCTGCCCCACCTTTCGGACGTCGATGTCGAAAGCCGCCACAACCTCGATGTCCTCCGGCCCGTAACCGCCCAAATCCCTGTGCATGAGACCCAATTCCTCTTCGGGATGGTGGCGGTAATACTCGATGCCCTGGAGCAGGGAACTCGCGCAGTTCCCCACACCGGCAATGGCGATGCGAATCGGCGACATTTATGCGTTTCCTTTCCTGCAATTGCACTCGCTGCGGCCTCGAGAAGCGGACCCGAAGTCGGGCCCACCGGTCGGATTTCTCGCCGCAGGCCACGCATGTGCGGATTTAATTTCAGGTCAATCGGTGCAAACGCTTACGTCCACAGAAAGGCGACTATATCCCAAAATCCACATTTTCTCCAAGAGGAGGAGAGAAAATGATTCCGGTCGGCCTCGGGGCGGGGAATCCGGCTCTAATACAGCAGACAGCGGACGAAGTGTCCGGGGGATACCTCTTTGAGTTCGGGTTCGTGCTCCAGGCACATCGCCTTCACTTCCGGGCACCTCGGGTTGAAGCTGCAGCCCGTCGGCAGGCGGTTCAGACTGGGCACGATGCCCTTGATCTCCTCCAGGCGAATCTTCTCGCCGGGGTTGGCGGTGTTGAGCTTCGGAATCGAGTTGAGCAGCCCCCGTGTGTAGGGGTGGAGCGGGTTGCCGAAAATCTCCTCCGTCGGCGCCTCTTCCACCACCTTGCCGGCGTACATAACGACGACGCGCTTGCAGGTTTCGGCCACGAGGCCCAGGTCGTGCGTGATGAGGATGACCGCCGTGCCGAGTTCTTCCTGCAGCTTCACCATGAGGTCCAATATCTGCGCCTGGATGGTCACATCGAGCGCCGTCGTCGGCTCATCGGCCAGGAGGATTTTCGGGTTACACGAGAGCGCCATGGCGATCATTGCGCGCTGCCTCATGCCGCCCGAGAGCTGGTGGGGGTATTCCCGCACCCGCTGGCGCGGCAGGGGGATGCCGACCAGGTCGAGCATCTCGGCGGCCTTGTCCATCGCGTCTTTTTTTGACATCCCCTGGTGGAGCATGACGGCTTCGGCGATCTGGAAACCGACGGTGAACACGGGGTTCAGACTCGTCATCGGCTCCTGGAAGATCATCGAGATGTGGTTGCCCCGAATCTCGCGCAACTCCTTCGTGTCGAGTTTCGTCAGATCGCGGCCCTCGAAGAAGATGCCGTCGCCGAATATCTCGCCCGGCGGCTCGGGGACGAGGCGAAGCACCGAAAGCGCCGTCACCGTCTTGCCGCACCCGGATTCCCCCACGACGCCGAGCGTCTCGCCCGCCTTCAGGCTGTAGCTCACGCCGTCCACGGCGCGCACCGTGCCCTCGGGCGTGTGGAAGTAAGTGTGCAGGTCTCTCAGTTCCAGAATCGTGTCGGTGCCGACGGCTGCGCCAGTGGCCATGGATAACCTCCGGGTTACAAGTTCGACTTCGTGGGACGAATCATCAGATGCCCGATTATAAGGACACAGAATTTGAATTGTCCAGTCGAATACGCAAACCCCCGAAAATCATCCGCCCGAAAGTGATTCGCGCCCATGCGGGCAGCCTTTCAGGATCGGACAATCCGCGCAAAGCGGCTTTCTCGCCGAGCAGCAGTTTCTCCCGTGATGGATCAGGAGCAGCGTGACGCGGCCCCACCATTTTTTCGGCACGGCGTCCAATAGCTGAAACTCGGCCTTCACCGGGTCGCGCGTCGATATCCAGCCCAGCCGGTTGGCCGTGCGCAGAACGTGCGTATCCACGGCGATGGCGGGCTGCCCGAAAACCTCGTTCAAGACGACGTTGGCCGTCTTGCGCCCCACGCCGGGCAGGCTCACCAAGTCCTCCATCGCTGCGGGCACTTCGCCCCCGAATTCATCCTCAAGGCGGCGGCAGCACGCGCGTATGGACTTCGCCTTCTGGCGGTAGAACCCGCACGAATGGATTAACTTCTCGAGTTCGGGAGGCTCGGCCTCGGCAAATGAGGCGGCGTCGGGGTAGCGTGCGAAAAGAGCGGGCGTGACCATGTTCACCCGCTCGTCCGTGCACTGGGCGGAGAGCATCGTCGCCACGAGCAGTTCGAGGGGATTCCGGTAGTTGAGCGCACAGCGCGCATCGGGATAGGTCTGCTCCAGTATGCGTAGCAGACGCCCGGGCGTAGATGCGGGCATGGGGCTTCCTTTTCATGGGCGGTGATTCGGACTAGAATAGCGAATCGAACTCATATCGCCTACCGCATCGAGACAGACAAAGGAGAATGAACCGATGGCCGACCCCAAAGTGGCCCAGAAAGCGCCCTATATCTATAAACCGGAAAAAGACGAGAAAGTCGCCTGGTGCGCATGCGGCCTGAGCAAATCGCAGCCTTTCTGCGACGGCTCGCACAAGGGATCGGAATTCCGCCCCATCGTTCTCGACGTACAGGCGGGGAAACCTTGCGCTTTTTGCGGCTGCAAGCAGACGGGCAACGCGCCCATGTGCGACGGCACGCACTCGATGCTATAGGGGTCAGGCTGAAAATCGGTTGATGAATATGCGCGTGTAGCTCAGAGGATAGAGCGCCTGCCTCCGGAGCAGGAAGTCGCAGGTTCGACTCCTGCCACGCGCACCAGAAATCGAAATCATACAAAAGCCGGGGACGCGCGTTTCCGGCGTTTGTATTATAGGCGTTCTCTCCAGCCCGCCGATACCTGTATCAGGCTCCCCCTTGACCCTCGATGCCCATGCGGATAGGTTGAGCCTCACAGCATCCAACCAGCGGAGAGGTTCCGGTGTTCGGCGAATACATCGACAGCCACAACCACATGCACGCCCTGAACTGGGACGAGTGGGAACTGCTCGGCACGACGGGCATGCGCGCGGCGGTGCTCTCCTGCGGCAACCCCCACCTCTACCGCGAGGTGTGGGACGATGCGCCGGGTTACGACGACATCATGCGCTTCTGGGAAGGCCCCCTCGAGATGGTCCGGGCCCTCGAGGCGCAGCACTTCATCCAAATCAGTTGCGCGGTCGGCATCAGCTCGATGACGCGGGTGACCGACTGGGAAAAGCTGCTCGAGGAGATGCCCGGCTTTCTCGAAGACGAAAGCATTGTCGCCCTGGGCGAAATCGGCCTGGACCCCACGCAGTATTTCTCTCTCACCTGGCCGATGGAAGAACAAGCCGCGTGTCTCGAAGCGCAGGCGGAGCTTGCGAAAAAATACGATAAACCCATCATCCTCCATACGCCGACGCCCAAGAAGAGCAAGGATTTTCTTGGCGACGTCGCCGTGCAGGCGGACGTGCCGCCCGAGCAGATCCGGCTCCACTACATGCAAAAAGACCTGGAAATCATCCGCAAGACCGGCTTCGATGAAGCCCGAGTGGCCGTCGACCACACCGACGCCACGACGGTCGAATACATCCACGAGCACACGCGCGCGATGTGCGCCATCAGCATCGGCAGCGCACTCAGGCCCTTACAGCCCGCCCAGGTCATCGAGTGGGTGGAGAGGTTCGGGCCGGACCGGATCATGATCAACTCCGACCACCTGGGCTACCGGCCCATCGACATCCTCTCGGTTCCCAAGACGCTGCGCGCCATGCGAAACGCAGGGTTATCGGAGGAGGCGATCCGCAAGGTATCGTTCGAGAACGCGAGAAAGTTCTACAATCTCACCCTGTAAGGACACACGATGAACGAGACGCAAGACCCATTCGAGTTTTTCTTCGAGATGCCCTGGTCGGACGGGCTGCCCGTGGTGACGCCCACACCCGAGCGCCTCGCCTGGATGCTGGCCGGTACGAGCAGAGACGCAGGCGAAGTGTTGGGAGACGTCCCACCCTCGCTGAACACGGCGACGGTGGAGAGCGTCGCACTGCACGCGCTGATGGCGGGCTGCAAACCCGAGTACCTGCCTGTGGTGCTCGGAGCGATAGAGGCCATGTTGATCGAGCGCTTCAACCTCGTGGGCATTCAGGCAACCATGTTCACAGGCGGACCTATTTTGATACTGAACGGCCCCTATGCCCGGGAGATCGGCGTCCACGGGGGTTCTGGGTGTTTCGGCCCCGGCTTCCGGGCGAACGCCACCATCGGCCGCGCGATCAGGCTCATCTTGATGAACCTGGGCGGGGGAATCCCCGGCGTCTCTGACATGAGCACCTTCGGCAGTCCTTCCAAATTCACCTACTGCGTCCGCGAGAACGTGGAGCAAAGCCCCTGGGAGCCGATGCCGGGTGATTTCGGCTTCGGTCCCGACGCGGACGTCCTCACCGTCTGCAACGCCGAGGCGCCTCGCATGGCGATGGACGACGTGAGCGCCAAGCCCGAGGGCGTTCTCACCACGCTCTCGAACACCATGTGCGCGATGGGCGCCACCACCGCCTACACACAGACGAACTGGGTGATCGTGGTCGCCCCCGATCACGCCGACATCCTCGCGAGGGGTGGTCTTAGCCGCGCGGACGTGAAAGAAGAACTCTGCGAGCGGGCGAGAATGCCCGTGGGCGTCCTCAAAAAAGGCGGGCGCTACCGGGGACCCGAACTCTCGCGCTGGCCGGACTGGGTGGATCATGAAGACGATGATTCTCTCGCCCCCATGGTGCACGAACCGGAAGACATACTCCTGATCGTCGCGGGCGGCATCCCCGGCCCGTCTTGCCTCGTTATTCCCGGCTGGAACACCTCGAGCCAGGCCATTACGCAAGCCTATCGAACGGATTGAAGACCGTTTTTTCTTCTCGAAAAAGAACGGCCACCAGCACGATACCGGTGTCAATTCCGACTGATGCTGGAGAGCTATGATGGGCGGCGCAGACTCCACCGGTGACGACGCGCATCGGGAATCAGACTACACCTGGCGACGGATGTTCGCCGTTTTCTGGCGCATCGGGATACTGTCCTTCGGCGGCCCGGCGGCGCAGATAGCGGTCATGCACCGAATCCTGGTCGAGGAGGAAGAGTTGCTCGACGAGGAAAGGTTCCTGGGCGCGCTCAGTTTCTGCATGCTGCTGCCCGGCCCCGAGGCCATGCAACTCGCCACCTACGCGGGATGGCGGCTTCGCGGCGTGCGCGGCGGGTTGCTGGCGGGCCTCCTGTTCGTGGTTCCGGGCGCTCTGGTGGTGCTCGGGCTGGCGATGCTGTACATGGCCGTGGGCCACCTGCCGATAATGGCCGCGCTGTTTCTGGGGATCAAGGGCGCGGTTCTGATCATCGTGATGGAGGCTTTGCTGAGGGTGGCGAAGAGGGCGCTGCATTCAGCCGTGCACTGGATTATCGCCGGTCTCGCCTTCGTGGCCATCTTCTTTCTGTCGGTCCCGTTCCCTATCCTTATCCTGATATCCGCCCTGGCCGGGTTTTTCCTGCTGGGCGGCCAGAGCGCTGAAAATAGTGAACCCGGGCGGGGTGGCGGGTCGACCTCCGGCACGGTGAAGACAGTAGCGATTTGGATGGTAGTCTGGTGGACGCCTGTGTTTGTGTTGATGGCTGTGGGCGGATACGAGGTTCTGGTGCAGATCGGCAATTTCTTCTCCCGCCTCGCGGTGGTCACGTTCGGCGGCGCTTACGCGGTGCTCGCCTACCTGGCGCAGGACGTGGTGACCCATAAGGGCTGGATGAGCGCAGGTGAAATGATGGACGGCCTGGGGCTGGCGGAAACCACCCCGGGGCCGCTGATACTGGTCACGGAGTTCGTCGGCTATGTCGCAGGATACCGGGCTGGCGGCGTGAGCATGGGAATCGCCGGCGCGCTGGTCACGCTCTGGGTCACGTTCGCGCCCTGTTTCCTGTGGATATTCGCTGGCGCGCCCTATATCGAGCAGCTCACGGCCCAGCCTCGGCTGAAGGGCGCCCTGGAGGCGATTACGGCGGCGGTAGTGGGCGTCATTCTCAACCTTTCCATCTGGTTCAGTCTGCACGTCCTGTTCGCCGAACTGCCTTCTGTGCAAGTCGGCCCGGTGAAACTCCTGACGCCGGTATGGCACTCCCTGGACTGGCGGGTCCTTCTCATCGGCGGCGTAAGCGCGATCATGCTTCTGTGGCGGCACCAGTCTCTCATGAGAACCCTGGGCGTTGCAGCGCTGATGGGCGTCGGATTCGCTGCGATGGAGCACTTCTCCGGATAACGGAACAGGGAGATGACGCTGCCGCATGACGACCCGGTAATGTGGCGCGCGTGAAGAGGCCATAGATCATCGAGAAAACTACCTCCCTATCTGGATCATGAGGCGCAAGGCGGCTATAATCGCCGCGTTCACCGATAAGACAATCAAAATTTTCAGGGTGGTCGCTCGCGCCGCCTGCACTCAAACATCTTTGATGAGCCGAGGAGAAAGACCGAATGAGCGATTACAAAACCGAAGACAGAGACGGAATGCGCATCGACTGGGACGTGCCCATCCCCATGGAAGACGGCGTCGTCCTGCGGTGCGACGTCTACCGGCCCCAGGACGATGAAGGGAAATACCCCGTCATCCTGACGTACGGCCCGTATGGAAAGTATCTGCACTTCGAAGACTTGTATGAGACATGCTGGACGCGCATGGTCGAACAACACCCCGACGTTCCCGCAGGCTCCACCAACAAATACCAGAACTGGGAGGTGGTGGATCCCGAAAAATGGGTGCCGGACGGCTACATCTGCATCCGCGTGGATTCGCGCGGCGCCGGCCGCTCGCCGGGCGTCATCGACATCTGGTCGGCGCGCGAGGCGCAGGATTTATACGAGTGCATCGAATGGGCGGCGGTCCAACCCTGGAGTACTGGCAAGATAGGCCTGAACGGCATCTCCTATTACGGCATGAACCAGTGGCAGGTGGGCTCGCTCCAGCCTCCGCATCTGAGCGCCATGTGCGTCTGGGAGGGAGCCGCCGATTATTACCGCGAGATGGCCCACCACGGCGGCATCTTCTGCAACGGCTTCGCGCGCAACTGGTCCGAGATGCAGGTCTACACCGTCCAGCACGGCCTCGGCGAGCGCGGCTTCAAGAGCCGCTTCACGGGCGACTGGGTCTCCGGCCCCATCACCCTCACCGAGGAGGAACTCGGTGCGAACCGCAACGATTTCGGCGAGGATTGCTTTTCCCACAAGCTCGACACCGATGAATACTGGCAGTCGCGTATGCCCGATTTCAGCAAAATCCAGGCGCCACTCCTCTCTTCTGCCAACTGGGGCGGACAGGGCCTGCACCCGCGCGGGAACTTCGAGGGCTTTCTCGAAACAGGCTGCGAGGAAAAATGGCTCGAAGTCCACGGCATCGAGCACTGGACGGAGTTTTACACCGACTACGGCGTCAACATGCAGAAGAAATTCTTCGGCCATTACCTGAAGGGCGAGGACACCGGCTGGCCGGACCAGCCACGTGTGCTGCTCCAGGTTCGTCACCCCGGCGAGCGCTTCGTCGAGCGGCACGAGAACGAATGGCCGCTCGCCAGGACGCAGTGGGCGAAATTTTATCTGAACGCGAAGAACCACTCGCTGGAAGACGCTCCCGTCGCCGATGCGGCCACGACCACCTATGCGGGCTTCAGCGAGGGCGTCACCTTCATCACGCCGCCCATCCCGGAAGAAACGGAAGTCACCGGCCCCATCGCGGCCAAGCTCTTCGTGTCGTCAGAAACCAAGGATGCGGATATGTTCCTGGTCGTGCGCGTGTTCACGCCGGACATGGAAGAAGTCGTCTTCCAGGGCGCGCTCGATCCGCACACGCCCATCGCGCAGGGCTGGCTTAGAGCCTCGCACAGGAAACTCGACACCGAGAAGAGCCTCCCCTACAGGCCCTACCACACCCACGATGAAGAACAGCCTCTGACGCCGGGCGATATCTATGAACTCGACATCGAGGTATGGCCGACCTGCATCGTGATTCCGGCGGGCTACCGGGTCGCCTTTACGGTGCGCGGCAAGGACTACGTGTACCCCGGCGGATCGGGCGGCGGCCTCTCCAACATGAAAAACGAGTTCACCGGCTGCGGATGCTTCATTCACAACGATCCCAAGGACAGGCCCCCCGATGTGTTCGGCAAGAACGTGACGCTCCACTGCGGCGGGGAGCACGAGGCCTACGTGATGCTGCCGGTGATTCCCGAGAAATAGAGCGGAAGATGAAACTTCCCACTGACGAGATGAGGTGAACATGAGCGACATCGACCTGAGCACGGACCCTCAATACCGAACCGAAAAAATGCACGGCTTTCTCATCGAATGGGACGTTCCCATCCGGATGGAAGACGGCCTGGTGCTGCGGGCGAACGTCTACCGCCCCGATGACGACGGCGAATACCCGGTCATCCTGAGCTACGGCCCCTACGCGAAGGACCTGGCATGGCAGGACGGCTACGAGACGGCGTGGGAGCTTTTCGCCACCGCGCATCCGGACGCCATCGCGGGCTCTTCGAACATCCACCAGAGCTGGGAGGTCGTGGACCCCGAAAAATGGGTGCCGGACGGCTACATCTGCGTTCGCGTGGATTCGCGCGGCGCCGGCCGCTCGCCGGGCTACATCGACCACTTCTCCCCGCGCGAGACGAAAGATTTCGCCATCTGCATCGAATGGGCGGGCGAGCAGCCCTGGTGCAACGGCAAGGTGGGCCTCACGGGCATATCGTATTACGCTATCAACCAGTGGCACGTGGCGGGTCTGCAACCCAAGTACCTGGAAGCCATGTGCGTCTGGGAGGGCGCGGCCGATTTCTACCGCGACATGAGTCACCAGGGCGGCATCCTCACGACGTTCCTCGCCAACTGGTACGACATGCAGGTCAAGAGCGTGCAGTACGGCCTGGGCGAGAACGGCCCCAAAAGCCGCGTCCACGGCGGTCTGGCCTGCGGTCCCGAGACCCTGAGCGAGGAGGAGATGGCGAAAAACCGCTCGGACTACGGGGGCGACATCCTCGAGCGTCCGCTGGACGGCGAGTGGTATCAGGACCGCTCCGCCCACTGGGAGAAGATCAAGACGCCCTTCATCTCGGCGGCGAGCTGGGGCGGGCAGGGCTTGCACCCGAGGGGTAATTACGAGGGCTTCATGCGGGCGGCGTCCACGGAGAAATGGCTGGAAGTCCACGGCTTCGAGCACTGGACGGAGTTTTACACCCCTTACGGGGAGAAGCTCCAGAAGCAGTTTTTCGGCCACTATTTGAAGGGCGAGGACACAGGCTGGATGGAGAAGCCCCCCGTCATGCTGAAAGTCCGCCACGTCGGCGAGAAGTTCGTGGAACGCGGCGAAAACGAATGGCCCCTCGCCAGAACGCAGTGGACGAAGTTCTACTTGAACCCCGAGTACATGAGCCTCGACACCGCGCCCATCGTTCGCGATCAGACCATCACCTACGGGGGCCTGAGCGACGGCGTAACCTTCATGCTGCCGCCATTCGAGAAGGAAACGGAGATTACCGGCCCCATTGCGTCTAAACTCTTCGTCTCATCCGAAACCCAGGACGCGGACATGTTCCTCGTCCTGCGCCTGTTCACGCCCGACATGAAGGAAATCACCTTCCAGGGCACGCTCGACCCGAACACGCCCATTGCGCAGGGCTGGCTCCGCGCCTCGCACCGAAAACTCGTGCCCGAACTATCGACGGAGTGGAAGCCCTACCAGGCGCATGACGAGAAACAGTACCTGACGCCGGGCGTTATATATGAGCTCGACATCGAGGTCTGGCCCACCTGCATCGTGGTGCCGCCCGGCTACCGGCTGGCATTAAGCGTGCGCGGCAAGGACTACGAATACAGCTGCGTCACCACGCACAAGCTCTCGAACATGAAGAACGTGTTCCGGGGCTGCGGGCCGTTTTTGCACGACGACCCGGTGGACAGGCCCGAGGAGATTTTCGGGAAGAACGTGACGCTCCACTGCGGACCCGAGAATGCGTCCTACATCATGCTGCCCGTGGTGCCGGAGAAGTAAGCGGTCTCTTCTGAGGAGGGGAAGCCGCGAGGTGTTCGTAATGGAAGAGCGCTCTTGTAGGGGCGGCACAGGTCTGCCCCTACAAACGCCGTTGCTCTCAGGTTGAAAATCACACCGGAATGACGATGACCTCCGGCAGAAGCTAAAATTTCATTAAATGATAAGCAGCGAACCTGCCCTGCTTCGTAGAAATTTTGTAAAAATATCCTGACTGCACTTCCGAGGCGTCTGCATCCGATTTAGACTTCTTAACGAAAAATCCTTATCCACCAAGGTCTTTTTCTCTTCTTCTTTTTAGATGCTGTCTCAATAACGGCGTGCAAATCTTCTTGCAAAAACGGCTGAGTTGCAGCGTAAGCGTTCTCAAAGATTGTGAAACGGCTTCCCGTTTTCTCCTTCTGGATCAGTTCTGTTGGTTTCTTTTTCTCTTCCTCCTTTTGGGTCTGTTCTATTGACATCTCTTTCTTTGATTTCTCCTGTTGTTTCTCAATATCATCTTTTGCATATGTAAAAGATACGAAAACAGCAGGGGCGATCATCCCGAATTGTAAAGCGCGCTTGCGATCATACTCGGGCATATTGACAAAGGCCCATATTCCTCCGAGAACCGCACCTATCAATATACTACCTAGTATCTCTTTGGGATCTGAAAAATCTAGCTTCAGTAAACCGGGGTGTGCCACCAAATCCACGAGAATCCCACCTGTCACACCCAACATGACGACTTCACGAGTGCTCAGAAACTTTACTTTTGATTCATCACTCTTCGATGGATCTTTGGTCATTGGTGTGGAGCCAATATCGCTCATTTCAACCACCTCCTATGTTAGTGTGAAACCCAAATGTGGCATCCTGCCCAGACGTAATGCATAAACCCCAGCTAACCCTATATGGGCGGTTGTTTTCTGCTGCTGGAGAGTCCAGGCCTTACATCTACTCACCATATAGGCTTCCAACTTGGTCACACAGTTTTTCGACCGTACAACTCCCTTAAAAAATAGGAGTCGATGTTTTCGAGTTCTCCATCCAATACTCATAACCTGGCCATTTGTAACGCGCTCCTGGATTGAGTTTCTTTACTCGCCAGCAACTGGTGAAATCCGCACTTCATCCTTCTAATAATTCTCCCCAAGCCCACTCTTCAGGCTCTTCCCATTGCTTCTTATTCTCATCAGGGATTTCACATTTCTTTCCAGCACGGTCATGTCGGACTTGGACTTTTCAGGTGCTTCCGCCGATTGGGTGCGGGGAATAGAAGCGCTACTGAACAAGATGCCTATCGAAATGAAGAGTGCAGTTGCGCACATCACGAACTTCACCGTTCGAATGTTTTTTAAGAATCGATTTCGCATACCCGGGGGTCCTCTCTTGTGGCGCTCATCAGGGCCGAGCAGTCGCGCGTGCGTAAAACTGAAATTTCCGCAACATTATTATAATGTCGTTGACATTATGTGACATTCTTGAGAAATTTCAAGTGCATGATCGGCTGGAAACAATCACTCCATCACGGCTTTACCGTTGGTCGGCCGTAATCGAATCCCTGCCCGGCGCCGGAAGGATATATGTCGTATTCGCCGGACATTTTATTCAATGATTATATTTCTACTCGGGCAATTCAGAGATGCCCCTTCGGAGGACCCAATGCCTGAACGACCGATTGTCATCCTGCACGGCTGGAGCGATACGTCTGCAAGCTTCGAGCCACTGAAAAGTCTTCTGGAAGCGAGGTTGCCAGGACAAGACGTCTCGATTATCTCGCTGGCCAACTACATCAGCATGGAAGACGAAGTCCGCTTCGACGATGTTGCGTCAGCCATGGAAACAGCCTGGGACATCCACAATCTGCCGAAGGATAAGGGCAGTGTAGACGCTATCGTGCACAGCACCGGCGGCCTCGTGATTCGAGACTGGCTTCAGCGCTACTACGAACCCGGAAATGCTCCCATCAAGCATCTGGTCATGCTGGCGCCGGCGAATTTCGGCTCCCCGCTTGCGCACAAGGGACGATCGTTTCTCGGCGGCGTCTGGAAAGGCTTCTTCACAAAGCAACCGGAAGGCGAAGCCTTCGAAACGGGGACCCAAATTCTCAAGGGGTTGGAACTCGCGAGTCCATATACCTGGCGGTTGGCCGAACGCGACCGCTTCGGCGAGGGCGGCGAGATGTATCAACCCGGCAACGTGCTGTGCACCGTGCTGGTCGGCAACACCGGTTATCGCGGGATCAGCGCCATCGCCAACGAAGACGGGTCGGACGGCACGGTGCGCATTTCAACGGCCAACATGGAATGCGTGCGCATATATGCGGAATTCCCGGCCAACCCCGACGAAGTAGGACACGACGTCAACTACATTATAGACCCTTCATCCGGAACAACGGCGTTCGGCGTGATGAACGGCCATGATCACAGCTCGATCAAGTTGTCACATGTTCCCTCCGAATCCTTGACTGATCACGACGGCGTCATGCTCTCAAACATCCTCAAAGCGTTGACAATCGAAGACGAGCAATTCGAGCAATGGTGCGACGAGCTGGAAAAGCGCAACAACACAGATGAAGGCTTTCAGAACACCGTCGTTCGCGTTGTGGACCAGTACGGGGTCGGCGTCGATGACTACCTCCTCGAGTTCTACGAAAAAGATGACGACGTGGAGGATACCGTTGCCGAAACGTTCCACACCTCGGCCATCCGAGGCGTCCACAAATATTCGGACGACGCATCCTATCGAAGCGTTTACGTCGACTGCACGCGGCTGCGCGAGACCATCGACAAGGTCGATGAGCACCTAAGTGTAAGCGTCACCGCCTATCCCGAGATGAGCGAACGAACGCCAGCTGGTTTCAAGACTCTCGGAAGCGATGGAATCGGCGGTATCCGCATCAAGCATGACGACATCAAGGATTTCTTTGTTCCTCATCGCACGGCGTTTGTCACCTTGCAGCTCACGCGACAGCAGTTGGAAAGAACTTTCCGCTTCCAGGACCATTCAAATTCATAGGTTCATCCTCATGTATGGATGCCCGCCCCGCTCTTGCCATGAAACCGCGTTTTTGACTAAAATCCTGCGTTCGTTTTCATACGTCATTGTTTTGGAAAGGATTTATTCGGAACCATGTCCGCCCGCATCGGCGTCGTTCATGCGACGCGCGTCGCGATTTCGCCCATCGAAGCCGCGTTCAAAAACCATTGGCCGGAAGCCGGGGTCGTACAGCTCATTGATGAGTCCCTGGCCCGCGACCTGGAAGCGGTCGGCCACCTCACGCCTGCGCTATTCGAGCGCGTAGACAGCCTTGCCGGGTTCGCACATCGGGGGGGCTCAGAGGCGATTCTTTTTTCATGCTCGGCCTTCGGTCCGGCGATAGAGGCCGCACAGGCGAGGCTCCCGGTTCCCGTCTTAAAACCAAACCAGGCGATGCTCGAAGAAGCGCTCCGGCTCGGGACGCGGATCCACGTACTCTCCACCTTCAGGCCCTCTGGCCCCTCGATACGAACTGAGTTGGAAGCCCTGGCGTCGCAAAAAAAGATTGCGCTTAAAATCGAGGTATCTTACGTCGCAAACGCTTCAGACGCGCTTCAGGCGGGTGATCCACAAACGCACGACGCGCTCATCGCGGAAGCCGCCGCAAACGCGGCCCACGCCGACGTTGTCCTCCTCGCGCAATTCTCCATGGCGCTGGCGCTTGATGCGGTATCCCGCCGCGTCGATGCGAACGTGCTCAGCAGCCCCGAGAGCGCCGTCCTGACGCTCAAGCGGATGATGCGCGCGCCTGCGAACGGAGGCGTCCCTGCGGCGAACGGAGCGGCAAGAATCATTTCCGAGCAACACATCGTGTAGCCTCTCGGCCTTTTTCTAGTAGGGACAGGTCGCGACCTGTCCCTACGGCCGGAACATTCCTCTCATCCGTTGGGCATCACTCCCCTCCCCGCTCGAAACCGCTTCCGCCTTGCCGTCTCTTCTTCGCGGGTGGATAATAGCGTTTTCTCTTGCCCTGAGTTTTACGTTTGCTCGAATCCTTTCATCCCAACGTGATGGCGCTTCTCTCGGCGTTTTTCATCTCCGTCGCCAGAACGCTCTACCGGGGCGCGCTCATGAGCCTGAGCCCGCTCGTGACGACGGTGATCGCGACCATCATCACCACCATCTTCGCACTCGGCCTCTACGCGATGGGCGAGGGGCTCGACCACTGGCCGCTCTACGGGGTCCTGTGGTTCGTCCTCGTAGGAACCGTCGGCGGACTGGGCGGGCGCTACATGGGGATGATTTCCATCAAGCTGATAGGTTTGGCCCGCACGCCCATCCTGACGCAGACGGGCCTCATCTGGTCCTCGGGCCTCGCGGTGATTCTTTTGGGCGAGACGCTCACTCCACTGGTGACACTGGGTACGCTGGGCATCATGGCGGGAGGCGTTCTGCTCCTGTACGACAAGAAAGCCACCCAGAGGCGGGTTCCCCTCACCTACTACCTCATACCGGTGGCGGGCGCGGCCTTCGCGAGCATCTCCCACATCGTGCGCAAATACGGCTTCGTCCACATCCCCTCGGTCACGCTGGGGATGGGCGTCTCGAACATGACGACGCTCACCCTCCTGCTCGCCAGCGCCTTTTTCTTCCCGGCGCTCCAGATGAAAAGCAGCCCCTTTACGCGACACTCGCTCCTCATCACGTCGCTGGGCGCGGCGTGCAACTTTCTGGCCGCGTTCTTCTTCTGGTGGGCGATCAAGGACGGCGAGGTCATCCAGGTGGTTCCCATCAACCGGCTCTCGATCCTGATCGTCATCCTCTTCTCCTGGCTGTTCTTCAGGAAACAGGAGCGCGTGAGCGCGCAGGTGATCATCGGCGGGGCGTGCTCGGTCCTCGGCGCCTGGGCCGTCGTGTGGGGCAAGTGAATTTTCAGGTTCCTGCAGATGAGGCAAATTATTCTCGGTCGACCATTTCAGGGCGATTCCACGCGCGTCCATCCTCCCGACTTCGATGATTCGAGCATGGCCGAGAGCAGCGCGACCAGGGCGGCTCCCTCGCGCCCGTCGGTGAAGGGGGGCGCATCGCCGCGCACGCTCTTCGCGAAAGAAGCCATGTGGCTGGTGATCATGTCGGTTTTCTCGACCGTAACGATCTCCGGCTCCGCTTCGCCGCCCCTGTGGATGACAAGGTCGGGCGCGGCGGGCGTTCCGCCTCCCGGATCCGCGTTCACGTAGAGATTCGCCTCGGTTCCGAACAGGGAAAGCTGGTAGCGGCGCTGCGTCACGAAGCTCGAACTCACCTGGGCGATCGGGCCTGAGGCGAACCGGAGCGCGCCCGAGGCGGTGTCCGGAATGCGCCCCGCCGCCATCTTCCGCTCCAGTACCGCGAAGGCTTTCTCGACGGGACCCAGGAGGTATTTCAGGATATCGAGCAGGTGAAATCCCGGCCCGGTGAACGGGCCGAGAGGCGATTCTGCGGGGTCGTCGCGCCAGATTTCCCTGCCGTAGTTCTGCGCCCGCGGGTTGCCGAAGTGCCCCGCCGCCTGCGTCACCTCCCCGAGGGCGCCTGCACCTATCAGCGCCTTCGCCTTCTGGACCGAGGCCACCCAGCGCCAGCAATGCCCCACCATCAGGACGACGCCCGCTCGCTCACACGCTTCCACGCAGGTGCGGGCGTCAGCCAAGGTGACGGCAATCGGCTTTTCGACGAATACGTGCTTCCCCGCCCTGGCCGCCGCGCAGACCTGATCTTTGTGCGCGCTGTGGGGCGTGGGGAGGACGACGGCGTCCACCTGCGGGTCGTCTAGTATGGCCTCGTAATCGGGATAGGGGCGGCACCCGTATTTCTGCGCGAACGCTTCTTTTCGCTCGTCCGACCGCGTATGGCAGGCGGTGATCTGAAACCCCGGCGTTTTCCGGACCCCCTCCGCCAGCACGCCGGCCCAGCGGCCCAGCCCGACGCAAGCTGCGCGAATGTTTTCTCCACTCATGGCGGGCAATATACCACCGCGATCCCGAAACGATAAAATTCCCTGCCGCGACTGCCTTTCCCGCGGCGGATGAATTAGGATGTGCCTTTCACATTCCGGGGGGCGCGGCGTTGTCGCCAGAAACTATTAAAGGAAAGACCTGCATCGTCACCGGCGCGAGCCGGGGCATCGGGCGCGGATGCGCGGTGGCGCTAGGGAGTGCGGGCTGCCGCGTGGCGGTGAACTACCGAGAGCGCGCGGACGAGGCGGAGGAGACCCGCCGCGAGATAGAAGAGGCGGGCGGTGAGGCGTTCGTCATCCAGGCGGACGTATCGGTCGCCGGCGACGTGCGCCGACTCGTGGATGAGACGAGGGAGCGATTCGGCCCCGTCTCGATTCTCGTCAACAACGCAGGGATCGCCATCACGAAACCGTATTACGAACTCACCGAGGCCGATTGGGACGCCACGCTCGCCGTGAATCTCAAATCCGCGTTCCTGCTCACGCAGGCCGTGTTGCCCGACATGCGGGAGGCGCGGTGGGGCAGGATCGTCAACGTCTCATCGAACGCCGCCTTCACGGGCGGGCGCGTCGGGCCGCACTACGCGGCGTCCAAGGCGGGCATGCACGGCCTCACCCACGGCTACGCCGCCGCCCTGGTGAAAGAAGGCGTGACGGTGAACAGCGTGGCGCCCGCCCTCATCGACACCGACATGACGACGCAGGACCTGCGCACCACCACGCTGAACACGCCGATGGAGCGTTTCGGGACGGTGGAGGAGACGGTCGACGCCGTCATGATGATGATCCGAAACGCCTTCGTCACGGGCCAGACCCTCCTGGTGAACGGCGGCAACTACTTCCACTAATCCGTATCGTATCCACCAATTTCCAGAGGCCAGATAGATGAGAAACGCAAACGGCGCAGGCTTGCTGCTCGAAACCCTGCTCGACGAGGGCGTGACGCACCTGTTCGGGAACCCGGGCACGACGGAGCTTCCCCTGATGGACGCGCTGGTGAACGAGGAGCGACTCGAGTTCATCCTCACGCTGCACGAGGGCGTGGCCATCTCCGCGGCGGAAGGATACGGCCTGAGCACAGGACGGCCAGCGGCCATCAACCTCCACGTGGCACCCGGCCTCGGCAACGCGATGGGGCTTCTCTACAACGCCAAGCGCTCGGGCGCGCCCATGCTCGTCACCGCCGGGAACCAGCCCCAGAGCGGGCATTTCCAGGAAATCATCCTCTATGACGACCTCGCGCGCATGGCGGAGCCTCTCGTGAAGTGGTCGTACGAGGTGCGCCGCGTCGAGGATCTGGAACAGGCCGTGCGCCGCGCCGTCAAGGTGTCCATGACGCCGCCGACGGGGCCGGTCTTCCTCTCCCTGCCCGGAGACGTCATGTTGGCTCCCGCCTCAGACTTGCAGGAAAAACCCACGCGCATCCATACGCGCTTCGCGGCGTCGGCGGAGTCCATCGAGGCGGCGGCCGCGCTCATCGCGAAAGCCGAGCGGCCTTGCATCGTCGCGGGTTCCGGCGTCGCGCACTCGGGCGCGCTGGAGGAGGCGGCGCGCTTCGCCGAGCAAATCGGCGCCAAGGCGTATGAAGAGAACTTCGCCAACGTGATCTCCTATCCCATGGCGCACCCCCTCTACGGCGGAAAACTCCCCATCCTCGCCAGGCCCTTGAGGGAGCGCCTTAGCGATTCAGACCTGGTGTTCCTGGTCGGCACGGAGGTATTCCTGTTCTCATACCCCGCCGACGTGCGGCCGCTGCCCGAGAGCTGCCAGGTCGTGCATCTGGACTTGAACGCATGGGAGATGGGCAAGAACTTCGGCCTGGACGCCGCTCTATACGGGGACCCGAAAACCACCCTGCCCGTCCTGACAGAAGCCGTGGCGCGCGCGCAGTCGGCGGATGAAGCAGCAAGAGCGAAAGCGCGCGCGGAGCGGATCGCGGGGGAAAACCAGAGCGCGCGCGAGGCCGCACCGACTCCTAAGGATGAAGGCGATTATTCGGAAGGCATGCCGCTTCCCGACTTTCACCGGGCGCTCGGCGCGGGCGCGCCCGATGGCGCCGTGTGGGTGGATGAGGCCCTCACCTCCGCCGGACCCGGTTTCCGCCGCGCGGTGGGGCGCACGGCCTCCCAGATTTTCGGACGTAAGGGCGGCGGCATCGGGAACGGCCTGCCCATGGCGCTGGGAGCCAAGATAGCGACGCCCGATCGCCCCGTCATCTGCCTCTCGGGAGACGGCTCGGCCATGTACTCGAACCAGACGCTGTGGACGGCGGCGAAATACAATGTGGGCGTCGTTTTCCTTATCGCGAACAACGGGGCCTACCACATCCTGAAAGGGCGCGTGCTGGCCCTGGACGGAAAGGCGAAGGAGTTTCACCGGTTCGTCGGCATGGACCTGACGGAGCCGGACCTCGACTTCATCAAGCTGGCGGAATCGATGGGCGTGGAGGCGGCGCGCGTCCATGCGCCGGATGAACTGGAAGCGACTCTTGCCGAGGCCGCCCGGGGCGACAAGCCCTACCTCATCGACGCGGTCGTCAAGCCCACCCCCCTGGGCGGCGCGCCGCCCCAGGAGCTTTGAGGGAAAATACTCAGGCCGGTTTCTGGCCCAGGATGGTCAGGCGTTTTCTGACGATGGAGAATTGCTCTCCTTCGCCACTTTCCTCATACCAGCTTCCGCCCTGATCGCGGAGCGACTCGAACGCGGCTCTCAGCTTCGGGAACTCGTCTGGCGAGGTCTTGGCGATGTCCATCCATTCATCGAACGGCGTGTCGGTCCTGTCGACGACCGTCTCCTCGATACGGATTCCTTCTGCCCGGAAAAGTTCTTCCATCTCCTTGCCGGACAGGTGCCGCGTGATGGTCGGCTCCCGCACCCGGTCGAGTTCTTCTATCTTCTCGCGCTCTTCTTCCTCGTCGGGATAATGATAGTCGATCAGGAAAACGTGGCCGCCAGGACGGACGGTGCGCGCCATCTCCCCAAAAACTTTTTTGGGGTCATCGAGATGATGAAACGTGTGGCGGCAGATAGCGGCGTCGGCGGCCCCCGCCGCGAGGGGCGCGTCGTGCACGTTCGCCATGACGTAGCAGGCGTTTGCTTCGACCCCCCACTCGCGCAGGCGCTCGCGTCCGCTTCTGGCCATCGCAGGGGTGAGGTCCAGACCCACGACGTTCCCCCCCGCCACCAGAAAAGGGCGCGCGGAAGTGCCCGTGCCCATGCCGAAATCGACGAGCCAGAAGCCTTCGCCGAAGCCGATACGCTCGGCCATCGCGCCCAGGCGCGCCTGTTCCGCGTCGCTGTAATAGCCGCCGTAGGTTTCCGCCATGCGCGTGAAAGTCTCGATGTTCCGCTGCTTCGCCGAATCCATCTAAAGCCCCCTTTAGGGAGTTCGCCGTGCGAGCGCATCAAATGAGGTATCTGAGAATCATACACCGAAACCGGGAAAAGCACGCTCCTCTCTTAATCGTTTTACAAAATACGCGGGCTGCCGTTAGAATGAGCGAAAATCAACCTCTCAATAACAAGGAGAGCGAACCATGGGTGAAATCCTCGACAGATTCGCAGCCGAATGCCACGACATCCTGAAAGCCGATTCGAGCAAGGCGGGCCTCCAGAAGGTGAGCGACGCCCTGGAGAAAGTCCTGGTGCAAGAGGAGTTCGTGCAGGAACACCTGGGGCCGGACAACGACTCCCCCCGCAAGATCCTCTACAAGGACCCCGAACTCGGCTTTTGCATTTTCGCCCACGTGCACAAGGGCGTGACCGGAAGCTCCCCGCACGACCACGGCGCCTCTTGGGCCATCTACGGCCAGGCGGTGGGCACCACCACGATGACGGATTACGAGCTCGTCGAGCGGCCCAACGGCGCAGCGCCGGGCAAGGTGCGCGCCGTGCGCAGCTACGACCTCACGCCGGGCTTGTCCAAGGCCTACGACGTGGGCGAATTCCACTCGCCCAAGCGCGAGGGAGAGACGCGCCTCGTCCGCATTGAAGGCATCGACCTGGATACCATCACGCGCGACAAGTATGAGGCGGTCTGATACCGGCCATTGCAGCGCGTTGACTCATTGAGTTGAGTTTGATTTGTTCCGACCTGTCGCAGGTGGGCTTTCTGAGTGAAAGCCCGGGAAGCCGGTGAGAATCCGGCGCGGACCCGCCACTGTGACCGGGGACGAAAGCGGCCGAAACCACTGGCGGATGCCGCCGGGAAGGGGCCGTGAGTAGGATGATCCGGAAGCCAGGAGACCGACCTTCGGCAACCTTTTGACCCGTCACGTCCTCGCGGAGCGGGAGGTGGGTGGTATCTTGCGCATCATCACACCCCAAGTCGAGAGAATCATCGCACGCACGGGCATTGCGCACGCGCGGCGATAAAGTTTCGCCATAAGCGGGGATTGTTGAAAAAGTCTAGATGAATGAGGGTTCGGCGCGACCGACGAGAGGAAACAACCACTCCCCCCTTGAGGGGTCGGGCATCCCGAGGGGAATGCCCGATGAAAAAGTCCCCTGAAAGGGTAAAGGCAACCCCCCCTACCCCCCCTTGTCAGGGGGGTATAAAAAGGCGAAATCCCCCGTCGGGTGGGTAGAAGGGCTTTGCTTTTTCTTGCCCCCCTGACAAGGGGGGGTAGGGGGGGGTTGGTTTT
>LXNJ01000307.1_pt1 | contig 35596 bp, 37 predicted proteins | sample 809081 | NCBI WGS metagenome assembly LXNJ01 (sample SAMN04870510, study PRJNA318959) | sponge metagenome | biome: sponge; feature: marine sponge reef; material: water | host: Petrosia ficiformis | place: Greece: Milos, Mediterranean Sea | collected 2013-05-29 | depth 5-7 m | reverse complement strand
ACCTGCATCGTGTTCCCCGCGTGCGGCACGTCGGGGTGTGAGAGGGCGAGGTAGTCGAGCGGCCGGCCCCCCAGCAGTTCATCGAGCGCCGGGAGAAGGATGTGGCCCGAGGCCGGGGAGAGCGTATCCCAGAGGAGCGTTCTGTCGCCCGTCAGCAGGTAGGCGTTCTGTGGAACGTGAAGTTCGTTCCCGGAGGCGTACCAGTCCGCGCCGCTCTCCAGCACCGCGCGCGCGATGCCGGCCCGGTGCCCGCCGCACTCCTGGATCCAGTGGATGCCCGGCCACACGTCCCGCCGCCAGCCGGCCTCCGTGGGCGCCGTCGGCATCGGGGCCGCAGTCGGCGGCTTCGTGGCGGCGCTTCCGAGTTCGTTCATGCGCGGCAGTCTACGCGGCTCCCGCCCGTCGCCACCAGTCCGGGAGATCCGCGCCCGCCGGTTCTACCCCAGCCGGAAGTTCAGCGCCGCCGCAACCTCGGCCTGCCGTTCGTCGAGCGTGATGAACGAGATGGCCGAAGGCCGCGGGGCCACGTGCAGGGCGCACGCCACGTGCCAGAGATCCGCGCCCCGCAAATGGCCGGCCCGGAGCGCGGCCCGCATCTCTCGCGACAGAGGCCGGCTCGGCTGAATCCAGCTGAACCCGGCGACCAGATCCTCCGGAAAGGGCGTTCCCTCTCTGGCGCAGACGGATCGCAGTTCGGCTTCCAGGAGGTTGGATGACATGAGATCCCGAAATCCCCGCAATCGGCGGACGATCTCGTCCGCGCCGGCCTCGACGAAAGCGATCGAGACGAGCGCGGACGTGTCCACATAGGCGGCGCTCACTCTCCCCGGTCGGCCAGAAAGCGTTTCAGGGCGCCCGGCACCGGCGTACCCGGCTCGAGGGGCTTCCGGTGCTTCGGACGGGGCGTGAGGATTCCTCGCCGTTCCAGATCCGCCAGCCGTTCCTCGAGATCCGTGCTCTCGCGCCGAAGCGGTCGGATCTCGGCCACCGGCTCCCCCCGGTAGGATATGGTCACGGTTCGACCCTCCCTCACGTGACGTAACACTTCCGAGAAACGGGCCTTCGCCTCATAGGTCGAGTAGAGCAGTCGCATCGATCCAGCATAACTAGTCAGACTAGTCTTATCAATTCTCATCAATTCGGTCCGGGCTCCCGTGGCCTGTCCTCGACGAAAACGTCACATTCCCTCCATGAATGTCAGAGGATGGTCCGCTCCATCATCCGCACGTCAACTCGCGTGGGCCGCGGCGGTCTTCGCGGCCGCCGGCTGTTCGCCGTCCGGAGAGGAGGCGGCGTTCCCGAGCCGTCCCATCGAGATCGTCTCGTGGGCGACACCCGGTGGACCGACCGACCTCCTCTCGCGGGCCCTGGCCGAGGCCGCGCCCCCGCACTTCGAGGGTCGGCGCGTCACGGTTATGACCCGGCAGGGCGGGGCGGGCGCCGCCGGCATGCAGTACCTGCAGGGGCGGGAAGGCGATCCGCATGTCCTCGGCGTCTTCACGGCGAGCGGCACGGTGAACATGGCGACCGGGCGGATTCCGTTCTCTCCCGAGGACTTCACCCCCATCCTCCGCATCCAGATCGACCCCTTCCTGATCGCGGTGCGGGAGGACAGTCCCTTCCGCACGCTCGGGGACCTGTTCGCGGCGGCCCACGCCCGGCCGGGCGAGGTGTCGATGGCGGGGTTCGGGGCGGCGTCGGCCCACTTCCTCGGCTTCGCCCGCCTGAGGGCTGCGGCGGGCGACCCGGATGTCCGCTGGATTGCGTACGAGGGGTCGGCGGACGCGGTGGTGGCGGCGCTCGGCGGGCACACGGACGCGGCGCACACGAACTACAACATCGTGCGCGAGCACCTGAGAGCGGGGACGATGCGGGTGCTGGGCGTGGCGCTGCCCGTCGAGGCGCTGCCGGACACGCCGAGCTACGCGGAGCAGGGATACGACCTCCAGCCCGTCCATTGGCGGGGCGTCGTGGGACCGCCGGGGCTGGATCCGGGGATCCGCGCCGACATCCGCGCGCGGCTGATGGCCGCGATCGAGGACCCGGGGTTCCGCGAATACATGGAGCGGGCCGCGCTGGAATACGCGACGATGGCGGACGCGGACGCGTTCGGCGCCTGGATGGCCGAGGACGTGGCGACGAGCCGGGACATGCTGCGGCGTCTGGGAATCCTGGATGAGTAGTTCCTCCGCGGGCGGGGCCGCGCGGTTGCGCCTGCTCGCGGAAGCCGGATTGCTCGCCGTCGTGGCGGCGGGGGTCCTGCTGGACTCGCGCTTCTACCCGGGATCGCTGGCCGAGGGGGCGCCGGGTCCGGCCTTCTTCCCCCGGCTGCTCGCCGTGCTGCTCATGGGTTGCGCGGCCTGGCTCGCGGTCCGGGCCGCGCGACGGCCGCCGGAATCGGCCTCGGGACGTTCCCGCGGGAACGTCTCCGCGGGCCCTGGAGCCGGCCGCGGCGCCCGTCTGGGGCTGGGAGCGGCGTGGATCGCCGTCTTCCTCCTCGCCTGGCCACGGCTCGGGACCGTCGTGTCGGTGCCGCTCCTCGTGGCCGGGCTGATGTGGCTGACGGGCGAGCGCTCGCGGCTCGCGCTCGTCTCCGTGCCGCTCGTCTTCGCCGCCTTCATCTATCTCGTGTTCATGGTGGCGCTCGGCGTGCCGCTCCCGTCCGGGTTCTGAGCCGCCGCCCGTGTCCGCCTTCCTCGACGGCCTGCTGACGGCGCTCCAGCCGGGAAACCTCGTGGCCCTCCTCGCGGGAAGCCTGCTCGGCGTGTTCGCGGGCGCGATGCCGGGGCTGAGTTCGACGGTGGGCCTCGCGCTCGTCCTCCCCGTCACCTTCGCCCTCGACCCGACGCCGGCGCTCCTGATGATGGTCTCCATCTACATGGCGGCGGAGTACGGCGGTTCGATCACCGCGATCGCGATCGGCGTGCCGGGGAGTTCGCCCGCCCTCGCCACGACCTTCGACGGCTACGCGATGACCCGGCGCGGCGAGGCGGGACGCGCCCTGGGGATCTCCCTCTTCTCCAGCATGAGCGGCGGGCTCCTCGGCACCGTCCTCCTCGTCTTGGCGCTGGGGCCGCTCTCGCGGGCGGCGATCGCCTTCGGCCCGGCCGAGTACTTCGGGCTCGGCGTGTTCGGGCTCTCCATCGTCGCGAACCTCGTGGGGAAGGATCCGTTCAAGGGGGTCGTGAGCGCGCTCCTCGGACTCCTCTTCTTCGTCGTGGGACTCGACGTGCTCACGGGGGCGCCTCGGCTGACGTTCGGCACCAACGCGCTCATGGACGGTCTCGGGCTCGTCCCGATGCTGATCGGCTTCTTCGCGATCGCCGAGGCGCTGGAGGCGGTGACCGGCCGGCGCAGGTCGACGCCCCCCGGCGGCGGCATCGCGGGCGCCCTCCCGAAGGCCCGCGAGTTGTTTGGACTGTGGCGCACGATTCTGCGGGGATCCGCCATCGGGGGTCTGATCGGCGCGATCCCCGGCGCCGGGGCGACGATCGCCTCCATCGTGGCCTGGAACGAGGAGCGTCGCGTCTCGAAGACGCCGGAGCGGTTCGGGACCGGCGTGCCCGCGGGCATCGCGGCGCCGGAGGCCGCGAACAACTCGTGCGTGGGGGCCGCGATGATCCCGCTCCTCGCGCTCGGGATCCCCGGTTCCGCCAGCGCCGCGGTCCTCCTCGGGGGGCTCACGGTGCAGGGCGTGGCGCCGGGCCCGCTGCTCATGACCGAGCGCTCGGAACTCGTCTACGCGCTGTACGCGGGATTCGTGGTGGCGGTGCTGCTCATGCTGGCCGTGGGGCGCCTCGGGATCCCCCTGTGGACGCGGGTGGTCCGGCTGCGGCCGTCGATCCTCATGCCGCTCGTCGTCGCGATCTCGCTCGTGGGCACCTTCTCCCTGCGCGGCAACGCGGCGGATGCGTGGGCCGCCCTCTTCTTCGGGCTCGTCGGCTTCGCTATGCTGCGAGGCGGCTACCCGCTGGCGCCGGCGGTGCTCGGCCTCATCCTCGGTCCCATGATCGAGACGAACTATCGGCGGGCGTTGAGTCTGTCCTCCGGGTCGCACTCGATCTTCCTGGAGAGTCCGATCAGCCTGGTGCTGCTCCTGCTGGCGGCGGTGAGCTTCGCGGCCCCGGCGGTTCGCGGCCGCCTGATCTCCGGGAGGAGGCGAGCGCCCGAACCCGGACCCGACATACACGACAACGAACCCCTGGAAACCGAACCCCGACAAACCGAACTCCGACAAACCGAACCCCGGCAAGAGGAAAACGAGTGAGCGCGACGCGTGCGGTCATCGACTTCATAATCGAGACGACGATGGACGACTTTCCGGAGCGGCTGCGGTCCGAGGGACGGCGCTGCGTCACGGATGGGACGGGCGTGATCCTCGCCGGGTCGACGGACGCCTGTTCCCGCATCGTCCAGGACCAGATCGCGGCGCAGGGCGGGAACGCGCAGGCGACGATCCTGGGTCCGCCGGACGTGCGCGCGCCGGCGTCGCTCGCGGCGCGCGCCAACGGAACGGCGGGCCACGCGATGGACTTCGACGACACGCAGCTGTCGAACGCGCCCGACCGCATCTTCGGACTCCTCACGCACCCGACGGTCGCGCCGCTGTCGGCGGGATACGCGATGGCGGAGCGGGAAGGCGCGACCGGAGCCGAGTTCCTGGAGGCGTTCCTCATCGGGTTCGAGGTGGAGTGCAAGATCGCCGAGGCGATCGACCCCAGGCACTACAGGGAGGGCTTCCACTCGACGGCGACGATCGGGACGCTCGGCGCCTGCGCAACGGCCGCGAAACTCGCCGGGCTCGAGGCGGACGACCTCGCCATGGCGCTCGGGATCGCCGCCAGCCTCTCGTCGGGGATCCGGCTCGGGTTCGGCACGATGACGAAGCCGCTCCACGCGGGCCGGGCGGCGGAAAACGGCATCCTGGCGGTGGACCTCGCCGCCCGCGGCTTCACGGCCGGACACGACGCGCTGGAGGCGCCGTGGGGCTTCTTCCGCGTCTTCGGCGGCGGCTTCGAGCCCGAGCGGCTGGTCGGCGCCCTGGGCTCCCCCTACACGCTGCTCGACCCCGGCGTCTCCGTGAAGCCGTTCCCCTCGGGGAGCCTGGGCCATCCCAGCATGGCGGCCATGCTCGAACTCGTCACCGAGCATGACCTCGCGCCCGGCGACGTCGCGCACATCACCTTCCGCGCCGGACACAACATCCTGAACCCGCTGCGGTATCCGCGCCCGAACAACGAACTCGAGGCGAAGTTCTGCATCCCCTTCGTCCTCGCCAGCATCGTCCTGCGGCGACGGGCCGGGATCCGCGAGTTTCACGACGACTTCGTCCTCTCCGACGAGGCGGCGGAGATGATGGACCGCGTGACCGTCCAGTTCGACGAGGAGATCGACGCCCGCGGGTACGACCGCATGCGGAGCGCGATCGACGTGCGGCTCCGTGACGGAACCGAGCTTCGCGCCGAGGCGGACACGTATCCCGGCGGACCGGAGCGGCCGCTCAGCCGGGAGGAACTGCACGGCAAGTTCCGCGACTGCGCGACCCTGGTGATGGACGACGCGCGGATCGACGAGGCGCTGGACCGGCTCGAACGCGTGGACGACCTGGGCCACATCGGCGACCTCGTGGACGCGCTCTCGACGGCCCCGGTCGGCGCCCCCGCCAGAGGCCCCGCAAGAGGTCCCAACATAGGCCCCACCCTGGCCCCCCCCGGAGTCCCCGCGTGAGAGGCGCGAGGGTCGCGCTGCTGGGAGGGCTGTGGCTCGCGGCCTGCGGCGACGCGACCCGCTCCGATGAGGAGACACAGGCCGTCCTGGATGCGGCGGCGGACGCGGCCGGGCGCGGCCCGTACGATGCGCTCCAGGTCGAGACCGATCTCATGGTGGAGATGCGCGACGGCGTCCGCCTCGCGACTGATGTCTACCGCCCCTCCCGCGAATACGAACCCATCGCCGAGTCGTTTCCCGTCCTCCTCCACCGGACTCCGTACGACAAGACCTCGCGCGGACTCGTGGACCAGGCGCGCTGGTTCACGACCCACGGCTACGTCGTCGTGCTGCAGGACACGCGCGGGCTCTACGCCTCCGAGGGCACGTTCCAGAAGTACCACGAGTTCGACGCGCCCGACGGCTACGACACCATCGAGTGGATCACCGGGCTCGACTACGCGGAGGGATCCGTCGGCATGTGGGGCACCTCCTACGGCGCGCACACGCAGGCCGACGCCGCCAAGCTGAACCCGCCGGGGCTCCGCACGCTCGTGCTCACGATGGGCGGCCTCTCCGACTCTTGGACGCACAAGGTCCGCAACCACGGCGCGCTCGAACTCGGCCAGCAACTCGGCTGGGCTCACCTCCAGCTCGCGGCGGTGGCGGACGACGCCGAGATCCGCCTCCGGCTCGCCGAGGAGCCGCCGTCGGACTGGTTCCCGGACACGCCCTTCCAGAAGGGGGAGAACCCGCTCTCCGTCGCGCCGAATTTCGAGGACTACTACCTCACCATGCAGAACCACGGCGACTACGACGACTATTTCCGCGGGATCGGCCGCAACTGGGTCGAGTACTACGACGAGACGTCGGACATCCCGATGCTGCATGTGGGCGGGTGGTACGACTCGTACGCTCCGGGCACGATCCAGAGCTTCGTCGAACTCTCGCGGCGGAAGTCGTCGCCCATGACGCTTCTCATGGGTCCGTGGACGCATGGGGGCAACAGCCGCTCCCATGCCGGCGACATCGAGTTCGGGGCCGAGGCCGCGGTCGAGGACTTCTCGCGCGAGTTCCACCTGCGCTGGTTCGACCGGCACCTCCGCGGGCAGGTCGCGAACGATCTGTTCGCGAGCGACGAGAGGCTGGCGGGCGAAGCCGCCGGTCGGGTCACGATCTTCGTCATGGGAGGCGGCGATGGCCGCCGGGACGGGAACGGGCGCCTCTTCCACGGCGGCGAGTGGCGCACGGCCGAGACCTGGCCGCTCGAGGATACCGAAGCGACGCCCTTCTACCTGCGCGCGGGCGGCGGACTGGCGCGGGCGGCGCCCGGCGCGGACGAGGGATCGACGGCCTACACCTACGATCCCGAGCACCCGGTACCCACGATCGGAGGGGCCTTCTCCGGCGCGCTCAAGCGGGGCGGCTACGACCAGCGCGAGCGCACCTTCCGGTCGCTCGAGGGCGGCTCCGAGAACGGCTTCTTCGCCTCCGAGGTCGACGGCCGCCGCACCGCCGACCGGCCCGACGTCCTCGTGTTCGAGACCGAGCCGCTGGCCGAGGACCTGGAGGTCATTGGCCCGATCGCCGTCACGCTGTGGGCATCCTCCACCGCCCCCGACACCGACTTCACCGCCAAGCTCGTCGACGTCTATCCACCGAACGACGATTATCCCGAGGGATTCGACCTCAACATCACGGACGGCATCCTCCGCGCCCGCTACCGGGATTCCCGCGAGAGGGAGACGCCGATGACGCCCGGCGAGGTCTACGAAATGGAGATCCGGCTCTTCCCGACGGCCAACCTCTTCCGGGCCGGCCACCGAATCCGGCTCGAGATCTCGAGTTCCAACTATCCCCGCTTCGACGTGAACCCCAACACGGGCGAACCGCTCGGACGCCACACGCGCACGGTCCCGGCGGAGAACACCATTCACCACGCCGCCGCCCGCCCGTCGGCGATCCATCTTCCGCTCCAAAGGAGATAGACCGTGCACGACGTCAACTGGCTCGCAGTCCTGGTCGCCGGAATCATTCCGCTGGTCGTCGGTTTCCTGTGGTACGGCCCGATCTTCGGAAAGCAGTGGCTCTCGCTCATGGAGACCACCGCCGAGGAGATCCAGAAGGACTTCAACCCGGTGAAGACGCACGGAGCGAGTTTCGTCCTTTCGCTCGTCACCGCCTACGTCCTGGCGCAGCTTCTCGCCGTGATGGGGGGCTCCGGCGCCATGGTCGGGGTCCATGTGGGACTGCTCGTCACGATCGGGTTCGTCCTCAACGTCGGATACCAGGGCGTGGCCTACGAGCAGCGCAAGCCGGGCATCTTCTTCCTGAGTCTGGGCTACAACGGCGTCGCCCTCATCGGGCAGGCGGTGCTCCTCGCCGCCTGGCGCTGAACGAGGCGCTTGAAGGTCGATTGATGGCCGGTTGATCGCCGGTTGATCGCCGGTTGACGGCCGGTTGATCCGGAGGAGGAAGTAGAACTCGGAAGCTTCGCCTGTCATTCTGATTCAGAGTAGATTTCCGAGTAAGAGCCGCGGTACCCGGGAGGTCGCCGAGGCGATCGGTCTCTCCACCCGGTCCACGCGGACTCGCCTGGCCCGGCTCGTCGAACGCGGGCTGGTGCGCGAAGTCGGCACGGGTCCGAACGACCCGAAGCGGGTCTACGTCAGGTCTTCCTCGCCCGTCGCGGATGATCTGGAGGACTTCCGGGGCTTCAGGACGAAGCGGTAGATGAGGTAGCCGGCGATGCCGAGCACGAGGACGGTCGGAATCCAGCCCAGGAAATTGAAAATCGTGCCCGCGGCGACGGCGGCCGCGATTCCCTCGATGCGTCCGACGATTCGGTGTCGCCGGCGGGCCTTGTCCAATTCCTGCCGGGAGTAGAGTTCGGGCAGGAGATCCGAATCCACGTCCTTCATCGGGCATACCTCCGGTGTCCGGGGCTGGAAGATCCTACGATGGCGGGCCGCGGACCGTTTCCGCCACCGCCGCCACCGGCTGCGCTCTCTCCGCGCCCCCGAGCGCGCCCGTCCGAGCGGCCCGCCTCGAGCGCGCCCGCTGGAGCCCTCTCCCGCGCGCGAGCGGATTCGGTAGGTTGAGGCCGTTCCACCTTCCACCGGAGATTCGAGATGCGCGTTTCGACACTTCGCTCCAGACCACGCTCCATAGGTTGCCGGGTGCTGCCGGCCGGTCTGCTCCTCGCGCTGGCCGCGGCCCTCGGTCCGTCGCAGGCGACGGCCCACGCGGCGCAGTCGGCTCACCCGCCGCACGACGGGTTCGCGGACGCCCAGCGGACGGCCGGGGCGATGCCCGTCATCCTCCCGCTGCGCGAACGGGCCGCCGTCATCGACCGCTGGCTTGAAAGGCGGCTCGAGACCGTCGCACCCGAGGTCATGCGGCGCGAGGGCGTGGACCTCTGGATCGTCGCCGCGCGCGAATACAACGAGGATCCGGTCATCGAGACGATGCTGCCCTCCACGTACATGGCGGCCCGCCGGCGCACCGTCCTCATCCTCCACGACCGGGGGTCGGGGCAGCCGCTCGAGCGGCTCGCGGTGGCCCGGTACGACATCGGTCCCTTCCCGCGCGCCTGGGACCCGGACAGCGAGCCCGACCAGTGGGGGCGGGTGGCGGAGGTCATCGCCGAGCGGGACCCGCAGCGCATCGCGGTGAACCGTTCCTCGACCTTCGCGCTGGCGGACGGGCTCACCGGAACGGAGTACGACGCGCTGATGGCCGCGCTGCCGGCGAAGTATCGCGAGCGGGTGGCCGGGACGGAACGCCTCGCGATCGGATGGCTGGAGGCGCGGACGCCCGAGGAGATGGAGGTCTATCCCCAGATCGTCCGTATCGCGCACCGGATCATCGCCGAAGGTTTCAGCGCGCAGGTGATTCAGCCGGGCGTCACGACGACCGAGGATGTCGTGTGGTGGTACCGCGAACGGATCCTCGAACTGAAGCTCGCGACCTGGTTCCAGCCCAGCGTGTCCGTGCAGCGCCATGAGAAGGCGGGCGGCGCGAGGGAAGGGGAGGGGGATTTCTCCGCCCGTCCGGACGAGAACGTGATCCGCCCGGGCGACCTGCTGCATGTGGACTTCGGGATCAAGTACCTGCGGCTGAACACCGACACGCAGCAGCATGCCTACGTGCTGAAGCCGGGAGAGGAAGCGGCCCCGGAGGGCCTCGTCCGCGCGCTCGCGGCCGGGAACCGTCTCCAGGACATCCTCACGGAGAACTTCGCGGCGGGGCGTTCGGGGAACGAGATCCTCGCGGGCGCGCTCGAGCAGGCGAGGGCCGAGGGGATCGACGCGACGATCTACACGCACCCGATCGGCTTCCACGGCCACGGCGCCGGACCCACGATCGGTCTCTGGGACAACCAGGGCGGCGTGCCGGGGCGCGGCGACTATCCGCTCTTCCCGAACACGGCGCACTCGATCGAACTCAACGCGGCCGTCCCGGTCCCGGAATGGGGCGGACAGACGGTGCGCATCATGCTGGAGGAGGATGCGTTCTTCGACGGCGAGCGCACATGGTACATCGACGGCCGCCAGACCGGCTTCTGGCTCATCCCGCGATGACCGCGGCTCGGAGGCTGGCGTCGTCGTCGATCGTCGCGTTCGGAGCGCTGGCGGGGGCCGCCGGCGGCGAACTCGCCGCGCAGATGCCGGACGCGTGGGTCCTCGTCGGACAGGACGCCGCGGATTATCGCCTCAGGCTAGACTCCGAGGTGGCCCATTCCGGGTCTTCCAGCATGCGGCTCGAGGCGCGGGGCAACCGGCGCCGCAGCCAGTGGGCCGCGAGCGTGCAACTCGTCGACGCCATCGCCTACCGCGGAAAGCGGATGCGCCTGCGCGGATATCTGCGGGCCGACGACGTCGACTCCGGCGGCCTCTGGGTGCGCGTGGACGGCATCCTCGAAGGGAAGTACGCCATGCTCGCGCTGGACAACAGCGAGGACCGGCGCGTCGAGGGAACGCGGGACTGGGAGACGCGCGAGATCGTGGTGGACATCCCCCCGGAAGGCGTTACGATCCTCATCGGGGCGATGATCACGGGCGATGGAGAACTGTGGGTGGACGACCTCTCCTTCGAGGCGGTCGCCGAAGATGTGCCGCTTACGACGGAGCCGGAGGTCGTCATCACGGACCAGCCGTACGCTCGCCCGCCCGGCGTCTTCCCCGCACCCACGAACCTGGATTTCGAACGAGAGATGAACGGGAGATGAACGCAAGATGAAGCATGCGATGGAATCTGGAGCCGCACCGATGAGACGCGCAGTGTTGGCGGCCCTGGCCGTGGCGGCTTTCGCGACCGGTTGCCGCGGGGGTGAGCACACCGAAGCGGCGGGAGACACCGCGCGGGCCCCGGAGCCCACCGAAAGCGCGCCGGCCGAGAGCGCGCCGGCCTCGTATCGCCCGCTCCCGGCGCTCGAGGTGACCCACCTCGACGGTCGCCCCGCGGATCTCGACGAGTTCCGGGGCCGGGTCGTCGTCCTGAACCTGTGGGCCACCTGGTGCATCCCCTGTCGCGACGAGATGCCCGAGTTGCAGCAGATGCACGCCAGGTACGCGGCGGATCCCCTCGACGTGGTCGGAATCTCCATCGATGAGGGAGACGTGGCGCTCGTCGAGGGATTCCTCGACGAGTTCGACATCACCTATCCCAACTTCCTCGGCGATGGCTCCGGACTCACGCAGGCGCTCGATCTCTACCCCGGCGTGCCGCACACGCTGCTGGTGGACGCGGAGGGTCTGATTCGGGGGTACTGGGGCGGCCGCTTCCACCCCTTCGAGCCGGAAACCGCGGCGCTCGTCGAGAGGGTTCTCTCGGAAGCCCAGTAACCGGCCGTGGAGACGTCGTCCCGAGTGGGACCGCAGCGTGGGACCGCAGCGTGAGACCGCCGGATGATCAGGATGATGGCGGGTTGACGAGTCCGGGCATCCTCGCGATCCGTCCGCTCCGTCCCGAGGACTGGGGTCCGGTGCGAAGGATCTATGAAGAGGGGATCGCGACGGGGGACGCGACGTTCGAAACGGAGGCGCCCGGCTGGGAAGCGTGGGACGCGAGTCACATCGAAAGCTGTCGGCTCGTGGCCGAGCGGGAGGGGCGCCTCGTCGGGTGGGCGGCCCTTGCTCCGGTCTCCGGGCGTTGCGTGTACGGCGGCGTGGCCGAGGTGAGCGTCTACGTCGGCGGGGACGCGCGCGGGGGCGGAATCGGCCTCAGGCTCCTGACCGCGCTCGTCGAATCCTCCGAGCGGGCCGGACTCTGGACGCTGCAGGCGGGGATCTTCCCGGAGAACGTCGCGAGTGTCCGCATCCACGAGCGAGCCGGCTTCCGCCGCGTGGGGCGGCGCGAGCGGCTGGGAAGGCTCCGCGGCGCGTGGCGCGACGTCCTTTTGCTCGAGCGGCGCAGCTCTCTCGTGGGGATCGAGACGGGCCGATAACCGGCTGAGAACCGGCTGAGAACCGGCTGAGAACCGGCTGACATCAGTGTGCCCCTTGACGTTTCGGGTACGAGAGGCGATCATTGCGCGCGTTCGGACGCGTCCGGCGGTGCCGGAGTACGGCTGAACTGAGAAGGCAGGATCGCAGGATCGGGGGGGCCTCTCAACAACGGGTCGCCCCTTTTTCTTTAGTTTCTTTGGTTTTTTCTGCGTGGCGAGTGCCACGACCCTGGCGCGGGGGAGACCGCGTCGAACAGGTCAGCGGTCGGCAGCGACGGGTTTCCCGAACTCCGACATGACTAACGAAGGAGTAGGAAATGCGTACGAGAGGTACCGTGAAGTGGTTCAACGACCAGAAGGGCTTCGGGTTCATTACCCCGGAAGAGGGTGGTAAGGACTGCTTCGTACACCACACGGCGATTCAGGCGGATGGCTTTCGAACCCTCAAGGAGGGCGAGGCCGTCGAGTTCGACGTTACGGACGGGACAAAGGGCCCGGCTGCGGAGAACGTGACCCGAGTCGCGTGATTTGCCGACCGCCACCAGGCGTAAGGTGAGTTCAGAAAGGGCCGCCCGGCGACGGGCGGCCCTTTTTTCTTAACCCCGTCGAAGGCGGCTCAGCGTGATCGGTGCAGACGATCTGACCTCTGATCCAGATCCCGCTGTCCCCTGCGGTTCCTTCAATCGTGCAAGTCCGAAGCGAGATGGCCGCCGGGAGGGTCCTGGAGTTGGGCCGACCAGCGGAGGCGTTTCTCCTTTTCGTGCGAGAGCGAATCACCGTCGGACGGCTTGCTCCAGCGTGATCGGCGTTATTGTCCCCGAGTCCAGGCCCGTGAGGGTACCGCTCATGGTTCGACCGCTTATCCGGCCCTCGAACCGTCGTGGTTCCGCCCGTCGACCTTCTGGCCACTGATGCGGCCGGTCCAGCGTGAACGAGATCTCCGGGTGGTCGAACAAGCCGAGACTTATGGTACCTAGCGATTCAAGTTCCGCATCCACCATAACCATCCAATTCCCCGCCAGCTGTTGGGTTCGCCCTTCGAATCGCTCATGATCCAGCTGTACGAAGAAAGCCGAGTTGCTCTCTACCGTCAGCCACAGTCCGGCGGCGCTAGGCGGAGGTATCTCCGGCTCTACCGGTGCTTCCGATCCGCAACCCGTCAGCAACGCACCAAGAAACACCACGTTCCGGAGGCTCATCGGTTCTTCTCCCCTCGGGTTCGGTTCGGAAAACCCGCGCTTGCCGAACCGGCATGGTGTCGACAAACGAGAAGCTCTGTCCAGAGACTGCGGATGCCGACCTCGGGTCACACCCGCGATCACGAGACGCTGTTCCAATACCGCCGTGCCTGTCTATGATCCAACAGCGTCAACGCAGCCCGCATCCCAGCCACGGAGAGCGCCCGATGAACACGCCGCTCAGCAGCGCCCGTATCTTCCTCCCGTTTCTTGCCGCCGCAGCCCTCCTGTGCCTCGCCGTGCCGGCGGCGGGGCAGGCGGGGGCCGAGTCCGGGCCGCTTCGCATGGAGGACATCTTCGAGGTCGAGATCGCGGGCGACCCGCGGATCTCCCCGGACGGGGGTCGGGTCGTCTATGTCCGCCAGCGGGCCGACATCATGACGGACAGCCGCTTCTCGAACCTCTGGATCGTGGGCTCGGACGGGTCGGGGCACCGGCCTCTCACGACGGGCGACTTCAACGACAGTTCGCCCCGCTGGTCGCCCGACGGTACGCGGCTCGCCTTCATCTCGAACCGGAGCGGGAGCGCGCAGATCCACGTCCGCTGGATGGATTCGGGTGAGACCTCGGTGATCACGAACGTGACCGAGCCGCCCCGGTCGTTCGCATGGTCGCCCGACGGGACTCAGATCGCGTTCGGGAAGTTGGTGCCGACGCCGGCGCCGACGATCGGGGGGATGCCGACCCCGCCGGAGGGCGCGCAGTGGGCCGAGCCCGCGCAGGTCGTCGAGCGGCTCGTGTACCGCTTCGACCAGTTGGGCGATCTCCCGCACGGGTTCGTCCACGTCTTCGTCGTCCCCGCCGAAGGGGGGACGCCGCGGCAGATTACGAGCGGCGACAGCCACTGGGCCGGGAACGGGATCGGCGGCACGCACGTCTCGTGGACTCCGGATGGCGCGGGCCTTGTCATGTCGCGCGACCCCCGCGGGGGCGACACGGAAAGCGTGTTCGTGGCGGACACGGAGGTGTTCGAGGTCTCCGTGGCCGACGGCACGGCCATGCAGCTCACGGATCGCCGGGGGCCGGACGACGGGCCGATCGTCTCTCCCGACGGCCGCCACATCGCCTACTTCGGCATGGACGACCGCTTCCAGGGCTACCAGCTCACACGGCTCTACGTCATGAACCGGGATGGGAGCGACCCGCGTTCGCTCTCCGATGGTCTCGACCGCGAGGTCTACGGCGCCGCGTGGACTCCCGACGGCTCCGGCCTGTACGCCCTGTACGACGACGAGGGGATGACGAAGCTCGCGCTCTTCCGCCTCGACGACGACGGGAGCGGCCGCCGGGTGCTGACCGCGAACGTCGGCGGGGTCGGCCGCGCCTACGCCGGAGCGACGTACTCCGTGGCCGACGACGGCAGCTTCGCGATGAACTACACCACGCCGGCTGTCATCTCCGAAGTCGCGACGGGTCGCCCCGGCAGCGAGGTCCGCGTGCTCACCGGGATCAACGACGACCTGATGGCCAAGCGCGAGATCGGCGAGGTCGAGGAGATCCGGTACGAGTCCTCGCACGATGGCCGGCCGATCCACGGCTGGATCATCAAGCCGCCGGGCTTCGACCCGTCCCGCGAATATCCTCTCATCCTCGAGATCCACGGGGGACCGTTCTCGAACTACGGCGCGCGCTTCGACCTCGAGAAGCAGCTCATGGCAGCGCAGGGGTACGTCGTCCTCTACACGAACCCGCGCGGGAGCACGAGCTACGGAGAGGCGTTCGGGAACCTGATCCACCACGCGTACCCCGGCGACGATTTCTACGACCTCGTCTCAGGGGTGGACGCCGTCATCGACCGCGGCTACGTGGACCCCGAGCAGCTTTACGTCGTGGGCGGGAGCGGGGGCGGCGTCCTCACGGCCTGGCTCGTGGGCCGGACGGACCGGTTCCGCGCCGCGGTGTCGTGGTATCCCGTCATCAACTGGTACAGCTTCGTGCTCACCGCGGATATGGCGGCCTACGGCGTCAACTATTGGTTCCCGGGCTTCCCCTGGGACCACGTCGAGCACTACGAGTCGCGGTCGCTCCTGAGCGTGGTCGAGAACGTGACGACGCCGACGCGGATCGTGACGGGCGAGGAGGACTGGCGCACGCCGATGTCGGAATCCGAGCAGTACTTCAAGGCGCTCAAGCTGCTCGGAGTGGAGACGTCGCTCGTACGTTTCCCCGGCGAGCCGCACGGCATCCGCCGCCGCCCGAGCCATCACATCGGGAAGATGCTGTCCACCCTGGAATGGTTCCGCCGCTACTCCGCCACGACGTCCTGATCGGTCAGCGAGCCACCTGGAAGGGAACGGTCGCGACCTGGTCGTCCCACCAGATCGTAAACACGCCGCCCTCCTGCGTCATGTCCATGAACGAGATCGTGAGCTGGTCGGCCGACATCATGATCGTGTCCACATCCATCGTCGTGCGCAGCACGTCGCGGTCGGGCGTGTAGCCGTAGGACCCCCAGAGCGCGTCCGGGTTCTCCTCGCGGAAGTTGTCCTTCGCGCCCCAGTTCGAGAAGATGAGCGTCCACTCGGCCTCGGTGAGTTCCGCGAACACGCTGTACTCGCCGGCCGGCAGGCGCTCGCCGCCGAACATGAGGTCCACCTCGGTCATGAAGCGCGTGGACTGGTCCGCGCCGACGCGCCACAGCGGCGCTCCGCGAAGGAACTGCTGCCCATACTCATCGCCCGATCCGAACAGGTCTCTGCCGCGCAGGATGGGGCGGCCGTACGTCACGACGATCCAGGAGCCGCCCTCGTAGCCGCCTTCGTCGTTGACCGAGCCTCCGACCTGGGTGGCGGCCTCGCCGCGCGGGCTCATGCGCCGGTCCTGGGCCTCCCCGGCCGTGGCGAAAGCAAGGGCGACGCCGAAGGCGATCGCCAGACAAGGGACGGCGCGGAACATCTTCTTCATTCGTACCTCCAAGCAGGTTCAAGCGCGGCATCGCCGGCCGGCGATGCGCGAACAATCCCTAAGCGCGACGGGCATCCTACGGCGGCGCGCGCGAACCCGAAAGCCGGGCGCGTCGCCGCGGCACGCGGCCTCCGATACAATACCGACCCATGAAGAGAATACGGCCCGCAAGAGGAACGTTTCGGTTCATCCTTGCGGCGGGCGGCCTGGTCGCGGCGGCGGCGTGCGGAGGCCGGACGCCGGAGGTGGGCGAGACCGGCGGGGCGGTCGCCGTCGAGGCGGTGCGAGCGGAGATCGAGCGCGTCACCCGGCGTTGGGAAGCCTCGCTGATCGCGGGAGCGCCCGACGAGGCCGTCGTCGACGTCTTTACGCCGGACGCGGTGCGTCTGCCCTCCGGGGAGCCGGCGGTGCGGGGGCACGACGCCATCGTGCGCGCGCTGGCCGGTTCCGCTCCGCTGCGCGAGGCCCGGTTTACGATCGAGGACCTCGAAGTGGATGGAAACCTGGCGTTCGCGAACGGGACGTACCGGGTGCGCGGTCCCGACGATGTCGAACTCGATGGCAAGTTTCTCGAGGTGTGGAAGCGGCTCGAAACCGGGTGGCGTATCCACCGCGTCATGTGGGACTGACGCCCCCGTTCGAAGCGCTCGCGCGCGCGGGAAGACGTTCCCGCGGGAACGTCGCCGCGCGTTGCATGGCCTGTTGTATGGCCTGTTGCCTGGCCCTTGGATGACTCCAGGAGATACGGACGAATGATGGGAACGGCGAGAAGACCGGGAACACCGGGAACGGGACGGGCGGCGTCCACCGACGCCGTGCACGCGGGCGAGCAGGAGCCGAGGCCCGAGGGGGCCGTCGTCACGCCGATCTACCAGACGGCGAACTACGAGCTTCGCGGCGAAGACTACCACGACATCGGGTACATCCGACTCAGCACGACGCCGAACCATCGCGTGCTGGGGGAGCGCATCGCGGCGCTCGAGGGGACGGAGGCGGCGCTCGTCCTCGCGAGCGGGATGGCGGCGATCTCGGGGTCGCTGCTCACGGTGCTCTCCTCCGGGGACCACGTGCTCGTGCAGGACACGCTGTACGGCGGCACGGCCAGCCTGCTGCAGCAGGACCTGCCGCGCTTCGGGATCGGCCACACCGTGATCGACCCGCAGGATCCGTCGGGCTGGGCCGCCTCGCTGACGCCGACGACGCGGGCGATGTACGTGGAGACGCTGACGAATCCGCTCGTGCAGGTGGCGGATCTCGAGGCCGTGGTGGCGTTCGCGCGCGAGCACGGACTCGTGACGATGATCGACAACACCTTCGCGAGCCCGATCAACTTCCGGCCGGCCGAGATCGGCTTCGACCTCGTCCTCGAGAGCTGCACGAAGTACATGAACGGGCACAGCGACATCGTGGCGGGGAGCGTGGCCGGGCCGGCCGACCTGGTGCGCCGCGTGAAGGTGATGCAGGACCATCTTGGCGGCTCTCTCGACCCGCATGCGGCGTTCCTGCTCGAGCGCGGGCTGAAGACGCTGGGCGTGCGCGTCCGCGAGCAGAACGCCTCGGCCGGACGGCTCGCCGCGCGCCTCGAAGCCCACCCCGCCGTGTCCGTCGTGCACTACCCGGGGCTGGAGAGCCACGCCCAGCACGAGCGCGCCGCCCGTCTGTTCGACGGCTTCGGCGGGATGATGTCGTTCGAGCTCGAGGGCGGAACCGACGCGGCCGAGGCCTTCATGTCCGCGCTGGAGATCCCGATGCTCGCGGCCAGTCTCGGGGGCCCGGAGTCGCTCGTCGTGAGGCCCGCCGCCGCCGTCCACGCGGGCATGTCCGCCGAGGAGCGGGCCAAGGCCGGCATCAGGGATGCCCTCATCCGCTTCTCCACCGGACTGGAGGCGACGGAGGATCTCGCGGCCGACCTCGATCGGGCGCTCGCGAGCCTGCCGCGGGCGGTCGCGGGCCTCACCGCGTGAAGCCCCCCAGGCTGCCGGAGATCGAGGCGGCGCGCGAACGGGTCTACGCGGCGGCCCTCCGCTCGCCGCTCGTACGCCTCGGCGTCGACGACGGGCCCGAAGTCTGGCTCAAGCTCGAAAACCTGCAGCCGATCGGCTCGTTCAAGATCCGGGGGGCCGCGAACGCCATCGGCCTGATCCCGCCCGAGGAGTTGGCGGCGGGGGTGTGGACGGCGAGCGCGGGGAACATGGCGCAGGGCGTCGGCTGGAACGCGCGCCGTCTCGGCGTCCCGTGCTCGGTCGTCGTTCCGGAGACGGCGCCGCGGCTCAAGCTGGACGCGATCGCCCGCCTCGGCGCGACGGCCGTCAAGACCTCCGTCGCCTCCTGGTTCGAGGTGTTCCACACGCAGCGCTTCGATGGAATGAGCGGGCGGTTCGTCCATGCCTTCATGGACCGTGACGTGATGGCGGGGAACGGAACCATCGCGCTCGAACTGATCGAGGATCTCCCCGACGTGGACGCCGTCGTCGTCCCCTTCGGAGGAGGCGGCCTCGCATGCGGGATCGCGGCCGGCATGCGGGCCGTCGCGCCGCACGTTCCCGTCTTCGCGTCAGAGGTCGGGGGTCAGGCGCCGCTCGCGGAGTCGCTGCGCGCGGGCCGGGCCGTCTCGATCTCCTATACGCCCTCGTTCGTCGACGGAATCGGAGGGCCGCACGTGGAGCCGGACATGTGGGACCTGGCGCGGGATCTTCTCGCCGGCTCGGTGGAGACCACGCTCGAGGACACCGCGCGCGCCATCCGCCTGCTCGCGACCCGCAATCGCGTGGTCGCCGAGGGAGCGGGCGCCTCCTCCGTCGCGACCGCCGTGTCGGGCGCGGTGAAGGGGGACAGAATCGTCTGCATCGTGTCCGGCGGGAATCTGGATCCGTCCTGCCTCGCCACCATCCTCGCGGGCAACGTGCCATGAGCGACATGACCGACCCGCCCGCCACCCGCGAATCTCCCGCCCCCGATCCTCCTGCGACGCTCACCGCCTCTCAGGTCTCGCAGATCCTGAAGCGGGCGGCCGAGATCGACGCCCGCGGCGACTCGATGACCGTGGACGAGTTGGAGCGCATCGCCGGCGAGGCGGGGATCGATCCGCGTGCGACACGGACGGCGATCGCGGAACTGGTCGCGGAGGAGACGCCGGCGCCGGCTCCGGCCCCGTCACCTCCGGCGGCCCCGGCCACCCGCGCCGGAAACCCGGCCACCCCCTCTCCTGGACGCATCATCTCCGGCGGGGCGGTCGGCGTGGCCTTCGGGTTCCTCTTCGCGAGTTCACTCGGGGGCGCCATCGCGGCGTCCGGCGCCACGGTGATCTACCTCATACTGCGCGCGGTGCAGGCCATGAAGCGCGGCAGCCTGCTCGACTTCCAGATCCAGAATTTCACCCTCTGGTTCGTGTCGACCCTCATTATCGCGGCCGCGCTCGGGCGTGAAGGATTCGTGTTGACCTTTCTGTGCTGGATCCTCACCTCGGTCATCGGCGGCCTCCTCGTCCGCTTCGGCCCCCGGGAGGAGGAGCCGGAGGAGGAGGTTCCACAACTCGAATCCGGAGGCCGCTGACGCATGACCGACCCGCCGCTGAAGCTCACCACGTCGCAGGTTTCCCTCATTCTCCAGCGCGCGGCCGAGATCGATGCCCGCGGGGACACCTTGAGCGTCGAGGAGTTGGAGCGCATCGCCGCCGAGGCGGGCATCGACGTCCGGGCGACGCGGACGGCGATCGCGGAATTCATCGCCGAGGAGATGCCCGTCCCCGCTGCTGAACCCGGTGTTCCGGCGGTCCCCCGGGCTCCGGCAGTGCCGCGGACGCGCACCCGCAAGTCGAGTTCGCCTTCTCCGCTGCGCATTCTCTCCGGCGGCGGCGTCGGGGTCGCGTTCGGGTTCCTCCAGGCGCTCTCCGAGTCGGCCGCCTTCCTGGGGTTCGGCGGCGCCGTGCTCTACCTCGTGCTGCGCGCGGTGCAGAGCATGAAGCGCGGAGACCAGCTCGACTTCCAGCTCCAGAACTTCGCCCTCTGGCTCGGCACTCTGATGAGCACCCTCGCCACGGATGTCCTCGAGGGGGACGAGGTCACCGCGATCATCCTCTTCGTCTGGCTGGTCACGTCGTTCCTGGGCGGACTGCTCGTCCGCTTCGGCCCTCGGGAGGAGGAGGCGGAGGAAGAAGTCCCGCAGCTCGAGGCTTGAAGCCGCTGACCGAAGACCCGCACGCCGGAATCTTCCCCTTCCCAGGGTTCTTGGATACCTGCCTACATGTCGCTATCATTATGATAGCGATCCCGGAACCCGGAGAGGGCCGAGCATGGGGAATCTGACGGTAAGGAATCTGGACGACGGTGTAATCGCCCGGCTGAAGGCGCAGGCGAGGGAGAACGAGCGTTCTCTCGAGGGCGAGATTCGGCATGTGCTCAAGCGGGAAGTATCACGGCCCCGCCGTGCGGCGGAGTTCTTCGCTCGATCGGATGAGTTGGCGGCGACGACGGTCGGCACGCGTCAGACGGATAGTGCAACTCTGATAAGGGAGGATCGAGCTCGGTGAGAGTCACGGTGGACGCCAGCGTCGCCGTGAAGTGGTTTGTCGAGGAGGAAGGGCATCGCGAAGCCCTCACGTTGACGGGACCGCGAATCGAACGGTACGCACCGGACCTTGTGTTACCCGAATGCGCCAACGTGATCTGGAAGAAGCATCGTCGCGGAGAGATCGCGCCGGCGCAGGCGTTCGTCGACGCGGTCGCCCGGATGTCGGAGGCCATCGCCCTTCTCCCCGGCGCGGACCTTGTTCGGGATGCGGCGGAGATCGCTCTGGAAGCCGGACACCCGGTGTACGACTGCTTCTACATCGCGTGCGCGAAGCTGACTGACTCGATCCTCGTCACGTCCGATCGACGACTGCCGGAGATCGTATCGCGATGGGCCCCCTCCGTGACCGCCGTCACCCTCGAGGACGGGGAAACGATCGGCCGGATCGAAGCGGCTGGCGTTCGGTTCGTCATCAGCCCGGCGAAGGTGGAGGCTTTGATCGAAGCGTGGGATCGCTTCATGGCCACATGGGACAGTGTCCTGAGGGACACATTCTCGTCGGCATCAACAGAGAGAGCGCGGATCATCGGCCACGAACACCGAGATCTTGCAAAGAGCCTTGTGCAGACGTCCCCCACCTACCGGCGGTTGATTGAGATGGTTCAGAACCTGGATCAAGACGAACGCGTGGATCTGCTCGTGCTTGCGTGGGCCGGAGGGGGCGAGCCGACGACACGCCGACATCTCCTTGATCGCGCGCTCCGCACGGTCGACGAGTTGGACGTCATCGATATCGCGCATCTGGGTGTGGACTGGCGCGAAGGTCGCGCGCATCTGGCCGAGTAGGAACCATCCCAAACGGCCGAAACGCCGCCGGAGGTGCAGGCGGTCGAACCGACCGGCATCTATTGCTACAACGGCCATATCCTGGAGAGCTTCCTCGCGACCCGGCTCGTGGTGGATCCGGGGACAGGTTACTTCGGCATGACGCGGGAGGAGGGGAGTGATGACGGCTCGGACGACACTCATCGCGCTGCTGGCGCTCGGCGGCGGCGCCACGGAGGCCGGGGCGCAGACGCCGGGTTCGATCCCGACGCCGGAGTCGGTGCTGGGGCACGCCGTGGGGGCGGACTTCCACCTCGCGACCTACGAGACCTCCATCGAGTACTTCCGGGCGCTGGACGCGGCGACCGACCGCCTCGAGCTGCGCGAAGTGGGGCGTTCGTCGTTCGGCCGGCCGGTGTACCTCGCGCTGATCTCGAGCGCGGAGAACCTCGCGAACCTCGACCGCCACCGGGAAATCGCGCAGCGGCTGGCGCATCCCCGCGGCCTGGCCGACGAAGAGGCGCGGCAGCTCGCGGCGGAAGGGAGAGCCCTGGTCTGGATCGACGGGGGCCTGCACGCCTCGGAGGTGGCGCACGCGCAGCACACCATTCAGCTCGCCTACGACCTGGTGACGGGTGACGCGGACCCGGAGATCGCGGCGATCCTCGAGAACGTCATCCTCCTGCTGTGGCCCTCGATCAACCCCGACGGGCAGACGCTCATCGCGGACTGGTACGACTCGAACGTGGGCACGCCGTACGAGGTCGCGCCCGCGCCCTTCCTCTACCAGAAGTACATCGGGCACGACAACAACCGGGACGGCTACATGATCAACCAGATCGAGTCCCGGTACACGACCCGCGTGGCGCGCGAGTGGGAACCGCACATCCTCTACAACCATCACCAGAGTTCGCCCTTCCCGACGCGGATCTGGATCCCGCCCTTCGCCGAGCCGATCTCGCCGCATGTGCACCCGCTCATGTGGCGCATGGTGAACCTGATCGGGATGGCGATGTCGCAGGCGCTCGAGGAGCGGGGGCAGCGGGGCGCGACGCACATGGGCACCGGGTTCGACAACTGGTATCCGGGGTTCATGGATCACGCGCACAACTTCCACAACGTCGTGTCGTTTCTCACCGAGACGGCGCTCTACCGGTACGCGACGCCGGGCTTCTACACGATCGGGGACTTCCCGCCCTCGGATCGGGATCTGCGGCCGGAGTCGCTCTACTCCAGTCCGTGGGAAGGCGGCTGGTGGCGGCTGAGGGACGCCGTCGACTACATGCTCACCGCGTCGATCTCGGTGCTCGATGTCGCGGCGAAGTACCGGACGGACCTCCTCTACAACCGTTACCAGGCGGGCCGCGACATCATCGCCCAGTACGAGGAGGGTCCGCCGTACGCCTACTTCGTGCCGCAGGACCAGCGGGACCCCGTCGCGGCCGTGGAACTGCTGCGCCGACTCGCCTTCAACGGGATCGAGATCGACCGGCTCGCGCACGCGGCGACCCACGAGGGACTGGACCATCCGGCGGGCACGTGGGTGATCCGCATGGACCAGGAGTTCGCCAACTTCGTGCGCCAGCTGTTCGTCCTCCAGGACTATCCCGATCTGCGGGAATACCCCGAGGGACCGCCCGATCAGCCCTACGACGTCTCGGGGTGGACGCTGCCCCTGCAGATGGGGGTGCGGGTGATCGAGGCGACGTCCCCGCTCGGGTCGGACGTCCGTGACGCGCTGGAACCGCTCTCGGGCGAGGCGCTCGCGTGGGATGCGGAGGTGGAGGATGCCTCGCCGTTCGATTCGCCCTTCGGCGTCGGGTTCGACTCGCATCCGGTGGCGGCGGCGATCGTGCCGCCTCCCGGGCGGGTCACGGGCGGCGGATCGTCGCTCGTCGTGGACCCGGCCCAGAACAACGCCTTCAAGGTGGTGAACCGGGCATGGGCGGAGGGGGCGCGCGTCTCGTGGGCGCCGGGGGCCCCGGGGGCGGACGGCGAACCTGGGACCGGCGGCCGGTACGCGATCTCGGGGTTGCCGGGAGAGGCCCAACTCGTCCGCGACCTGGGGCTGCAGGCGACGCGCGGCTCGGGCAATGTGAATCTGCGCGCGCCGAGGATCGGCCTCTACCGCCCCTGGAACGCCAGCATGGACGAGGGCTGGACGCGCTGGGCGCTGGAGCGGTACGGGTTCCGCTTCGCCAGCCTCCGCAACGCGGACGTGCTCGCCGGCGACCTGGCCGACCGTTACGACGTGATCCTGTTTGCGGACATCTCGCGCGGCCAGATCCTGAACGGCTTCGCGAAGGGTTCCGTGCCGCCGCGCTACGAGGGCGGGCTCGGGCCGGAAGGCGTGCGCCGACTCGACGCCTTCGTGAGGGCCGGCGGCACGCTCGTCACCCTGAATCGCAGTTCGCTGTTCGCGATCGAGGAACTGCACCTGCCGGTGCGCAACGTCGTCGCGGGGCTCAGCCGCGGGGATTACTTCCAGAGCGGTTCGATCGTGGAGATGATCGTCGATCCCTCGCATCCGGTGATGGCGGGGATGCCGGAGCGGGCGGCGGTCGTCGTCGGGCAGAGCCCGGTGTTCACGACGGAGGAAGGGTTCGAGGGACGCGTGATGGCGAAGTACGCGGAGGAGGGGTCGCCGCTCCTGTCCGGATACCTGCTGGGAGCGGAACACCTCGCGGGCTACGCGGCGGCGGTCGACGTGGCGCACGGAGAGGGACGGGTCGTACTGCTGGGCATGCGGCCGCAGTGGCGCGGACAGCCGTTCGGGAACTTCCGCATCCTCTTCAACGCCGCGCTCTACGGCCGTGAACTCGCCGCCGCCGCGCCGGAGTCGCCCGAGTTCTGGACGGCCCCTGACGAGGAGGACGACGGGAGCGACGGGAGCGACGGGAGCGGGGGCAGCGGGGGCGGCGGGGGCAGCGGCGGGAGCGGGCCCGGGGGCAACGGATCATAGCGCTCCGGCGACCGCGCCCCGGCTGGACGGGCTGGATGCTCCTCCTTCTCCTCGCGACCGCGGTCCTGCTCGCCGCGTGGGCGTTCTGGTGGGAGCCCGGCCGACTGGTCCTCAACCGGACCGACCTCGAGGTGCCGGGGTGGCCCGAGGGGGAGGAAACCCGCATCGCGCTCATCGCGGACCTGCACGTGGGCTCGCCCCGGAACGGCCGGGACAACCTGCGCCGCGTCGTGCGACGGGTGAACGAGACACTGCCGGATCTTGTTCTCATTGCCGGTGACCTGACGATCGACAACGTCATGGGCGGCCGATTCGTGCCGCCGGAGGAGATCGCCGAGGACCTGGCCGCGCTCGACGCTCGCCACGGCGTGTTCGCCGTGCTCGGCAACCACGACCGCTGGCTGTCGGCCGAGCGCGTGGAAGAGGCGCTCTCCGGCGTCGGGATCACCGTACTCGACAACCGGGGCCGGCGGGCGCGGGTGCGGGGCAACGACGTCTGGATCGCGGGCGTGGCGGACTTCTGGACGGGCCACCCGTCGGTCGAGGCTGCGCTCGATGGGGCCCGTCCCGGGGAGCCCGTGATCGTCCTCACGCACAACCCGGACATCTTTCCCGAGGTGCCGGCGCGGGCCTCCCTGACGCTGGCCGGGCACACGCACGGCGGGCAGGTCGTCATCCCGTTCGTGGGGCCGGGGATCACCCCCTCCCGTTTCGGGGACCGATACGCGGCGGGTCACGTGGTGGAGGACGGACGACACCTCTTCGTGACGACCGGCGTGGGGACGAGCCGGCTCGGCGTGCGCTTCCTCGTGCCGCCCGAAATCGTCGCGCTTCGTCTCACGCGCTGCGAATCCTGCGAGTCGCCGCCGGAGTGACTATCATCCCGCCCACGCGGGCCTTGGCGGCACGGGCTGCCGGCCCGCGGTTGGAACCTCGAACCGGATCCGAAATCGGAGCGACACCGAACATGCCGTATCATTCGACATCGCGCGTCCAAAGCGGGCGCGTCGCCGGCGCCGCGTGGCGTCTGGCCATCGCAATCCTGGTCCTGCTACCCCTCGCCGCCTCCGCCCAGGAAGACAAGCTGCCGCCGCCCGAGGGCTGGCTCGCCCGCACCGATCACGGAGGCGACGGAGTGGAGGCCCTTCAGGAAATGCCGCCCGGCTGGCACGTCACCACGGGGCCGGCCGGCATCTTCTACGATCCCGAGGCCCGGGCGGACGGCGACTTTCGCGTCGAGTCCACGGTCTTCCTGTTTGACCCCGAAGGCCGGAACGAAGGGTTCGGCGTCTTCATCGGCGGCGCGGATCTAGAGGGAGACGGCCAAGCCTACACCTACCTCCTCATCCGGGCCGACGGGAGCGTGATCGTGAAGCGCCGGGATGGCGACGCGACCTCCACGCTGCTCGACTGGACCAGGCACGAGGCGGTCGTCACCTGGGCGGCGCGGGGCGAGGGTGCGGCGACGGCGAAGAACGTGCTCTTCGTGGAGGCCGGGGGCGAAGAGGTGATCTTCGGCGTGAACGAGCAGGAGGTGTTCCGGACGGCGAGAACCGGGCAGCACGTCGACGGCGTCGTGGGGCTGAGGGTCAACCACGGCCTCAACCTGCACTTTTCCTCGCTGGAGGTGACCGATGGCTGAGTCCACCGCGGGGCCCGCCGGCTCCGGATCGGCGCGGCTCGAAGCGATCTGGCTCAAGTCGGCGCGGAAGGGCGCCATGGAGCCGGTACCGGGTGCCACCCTCATCGCGGGGAAGGGTCTGGAGGGCAACGTCGACCGCGGCGGCTACCGGCAGGTGACCCTGCTCGACGCGGGCGCGTGGGAGGCGGCGACGCGGGAGATCGGCGTCGATCTGGCTCCGGAGGCCCGCCGGGCCAACCTGCTCGTGCGGGGCGTCGACTTCTGCGAGACGGCGGACCGGGTGCTGCGGATCGCCGGCTGTCGCATCCGCATTCGCGGCGAGACGCTGCCCTGCGACCGCATGGAGGATGCGGCGCCGGGGCTCAAGGCCGCGCTGGCGCCCGACTGGCGCGGCGGCGCCTACGGGATGGTGCTCGAGGGCGGCCCCCTCGCCCTCGGCGATGCGGTGGCCTGGGAATCCTGACGCCCGGCCCGCGGGCGCCGGCGAGCGGGTGAACCCGTGACGGGCGGGCGGCCGGCGGCGGTCCTCTTCGTCCTCGTCGTCCTCGCGGCGACCGTGGCGGGGTGCGGCGCTCCGGGCTCCGAAGCGGGCCCGCCGACCCGAGCGGGCTCGCTCTCCGTCTTCGAGGCGGAACTCTTCTACCAGACCGTCGGGGTCGGAGAGCCCGTCGTCGTCGTGCACGGCGGGCCGGGCCTCGACCACTCGTACCTTCGTCCGTGGTTCGGACCGCTGGCGGAGACGCACCAGGTCATCCTTTACGATCAGCGGGGCCTGGGGGGGTCGAGGGCCGTGGTGAACGCGGCGAGCCTCTCGATGGAGCGCTACCTCACGGATATCGACCGGATCCGCGAACACGTCGCGCAACGCGAGAAGGTCACGCTGCTCGCGCACTCATGGGGAGCGATTCCCGCTCTCCTCTACGCGATGGAGCGTCCCGAGCGGCTGGCCGCGCTCATCCTCGTTGCGCCCGTCGAACCGGGCAGCCGCTTTCGCGAGCAGACCGACCAGAACCAGTTGGCCCGGCGGGACTCGGCCGACCTCGCGGCCATCGACTCGATTCGGGGAACGCCGGAGTTCGCGGCGCGGGAGGCAGAGGCCATCAGCCAGGTTTTCTTCCACGTTTTCCGCGGTACGTTCGCGGATGCCAGCGTGGCGGACCGCCTGCTTCGTCTCTCCCTGCACGAGAGGACGGCGAGCCAGGGCCAGCTCGTCGCGACCCTGCTCATGACACCGCTCCAGGGGCTCGACTTCTGGGACCGTCTGGGCCAGATCGAGGTCCCGGTGCTCATCGTGCACGGCAGGGAGGATCCGATCCCCACCGAGATGGTGGAGGAGATGAACAGTGCCCTGCCGAACAGCCGCCTGATCCGGGTCGACGGATCGGGGCATTTTCCGTTCATCGAGCAGCCGGCGCCGTTCTGGGACGGCGTGCGGGAATTTCTTCAGCAGCGGCTGCGGGAAGGACCGTGACCGCGGGCGGCCCGGCGCCGGGCCCGATCCGCGACCCGGCGCCTCTGCGAGGCGCCCTCGCCCGCCTCAATGAAGCGCGGCTCGCGCCCGAAGGCAGTTTCGCCCGCCTCGCCGCGCTGCTTTCGGGGTTCGAGGAGCTTGCCGCGGTGCTGCCGGGCGAGGACCGCCGGCCCGGGGCGGCGGGGGCGCTGGCGGAACTCGAAGCGCTTCTGGCCGAACCGGGCGCGGAAACCGGCGCCGCGGCGCTGCGCGGATACCTCGAACCCATCCTCGAACGGCTGATCGAGGCTCTGCTCGACCATCCGGAGCGGCGCCTGGCCGCGTACGGGTCCCTCCTGCCCGGCGAGAACAACCATCATCACGTGGCGACGCTCGTCGGACGCTGGGTGGACGGGACGGTGGAGGGCACGCTTCACGACCGAGGCTGGGCGGCGCGGCAGGGCTATCCCGGGTTCGTCCCCGCAACGTCAGGCGACCGCGCGGGAACTTCCGGCGAGCGCGTGGCGGTGAAGGTGTTCGAAAGTCTCGCGCTCCCCGAGGAGTGGGACCGGCTGGATGCGTTCGAGGGCTCGGCCTACCGGAGGATCCTCGCCCCCGTGGAGACGAGGGTGGGAACCGGGGCCGGAAGCGAGACCGCGTGGCGGGTCTGCAACATCTACCAGCTCACGGACCTCGCGCCCCGGCCGACCCGCGCGCCGGATCGCGCTTCGGATCGCGAGAGCGACCCCGCCTGAGCGGCGGCAGGCGGTCGGGTCCTACTCGTCGGCCTTCACTTCCTCCCACACGGCGTCGAGCGTCGCGAGATCCGCGCCCTTCCACTCGAGGCCGCGGCTCTCCGCCAGTTCGATCATGCGCCGGCAGCGACGCTCGAACTTCTCGACCGCGCCGAGAAGCGCGTTGGCCGGGTGGGCGCCGGCCCACCGCGAGGCGTTCACCACCGCGAAGAGCAGGTCCCCCACCTCCTCGACGACCTCCGGGCTCGCTTCTCCGATCCGGGGCGGCGCGGCCGATCCGGGAGAACCGGACGCGCCTGCTGCGTTTTCGGCGTCTTCGGCGGCTTCGGCGGCTGCCTGCTCGAGTTCCGCCGTCTCTTCGCGCACCTTCTCCAGCGGCCCCGCGAGGTCGGCCCAGTCGAAGCCGAACCCCGCCATCCGCTCCTGCACGCGCGCCGCGCGGCTGAGCGGATCGAGCCCGGCCGAGACCCCGTCGAAGGGGTCGTCCGGAGACTCGCGTTCCGCCGCCTTGAGCGACTCCCAGTCGGGTGGAGCGTCGGCGTCGCCGTACACGTGCGGGTGACGGGCCTCCATCTTCGCCTCGAGCGCTTCGACGACGTCGGCGGCCGCGAAGGCGCCGCGCTCTTCGGCGAGCACGATCTGGAAGGCGACATTCAGGAGCAGGTCGCCCAGTTCTCCCGAGAGGTCTCGGTCGTCTCCGGCCCGGATCGCGTCCGCGACCTCGTGCGCCTCCTCGAGCAGGTACGGACGGAGCGTCTGCGGCGTCTGCTTCGCGTCCCAGGGACAGCGGACGCGCAGGAAGCGGACCAGAGCGAGGGCGCGGGCGAGGGCATCATCCCCTTCGCGCGCCTCGTCCGCGTGGAAACGCTCGAGGTCGGCGGCGGTTGGCTCCGGCATGATGGCGAAGGTATCACCCGGTGGCAGGACGCCGCTCCATTCGACAGGTTGCTCACCTCCGGGCCGGCCCCGCCGACGGGCCGACAGGACCTTCTCCCGAACCCCCGGCGACGCTTGACCCGCAGCCGCGAAGACCCCCCGTACCGAGCGTGGCTCGAGGTCGATCTGGCCGCGCTGTCGCGGAACGCCCGGCGCATGGCGAAACATGTGGCCCCCGCCCGCTTCGTCCCCATGGTCAAGGCGGACGCGTACGGCCTCGGCGCCATCGAGGTCGCCCGCGCCCTGGACCGCCTGGAGCCCTACGCCTTCGGGGTCGCGACGCCGCCGGAAGGGGCGGAACTCCGGCGGAGCGGGATCGAGCGCCGCATCGCCGTCTTCGCCCCCTCGGCCGCCGCCGAGATCTCCCAGCTTCTCGAGGCGCGGCTCGAGAGCGCGGCGCTGAGCCTGGCCTCGCTCGCGAAGCTCGAGGCCGGAGCGCGGGCGGCGTCCGCGCGGATGCCCGTCCATCTCGAGGTCGACACCGGCATGGGTCGCGCGGGCCTCCCGGCGGCCGAAGCCGAGGCATGGACGCGCGAGGTGGCGGCGATCCTCTCGCGGGGCGGCGTGTCGCTGGCGAGCGTCTACACCCATTTCCATTCCGCCGGCACGGATCCGGCCGCGACCTCCCTTCAGTTGACCCGCTTGCGGCGGGCCGCATCGATCCTGGAGGAGGCCGGCGTCGAGGTCCCCTTCCTGCATGCGGCGAACAGCGATGCGGCGATGGGAGATGAGCAGTATCATCTGGGGCTCGTCAGACCGGGGATCTACCTGTACGGGGGACGGCGGGGGGCGGGCGCCGCGGGCGCGCCGGCGGACCCGGAGAGTGTGGCGCGGGTACGCGCGAGGGTCCTGGAAGTTCGTGACCTCGCGCCGGGCTCGACCGTCAGCTACGGGGCCACCTACACGACGAAGCGCGCCGAACGTCTCGCCACTCTCGGGATCGGGTACGCGGATGGGGTGCCGTGGCGCCTGTCGAACCGGGGACAGGCGCTCATCCGCGGAGTCAGGACGCCGATCCGCGGCGGCGTCTGCATGGACGTGACGTCGGTAGACGTTTCCGGCGCGCCGGGTGTCGAAGCTGCGGATGTGGCCACGCTGCTGGGCCGTGACGGAGGGGAAGAGATCGCGCTGGCGGACTTCGCGGAGACCGCCGGGACGATCGAATACGAAGTGCTGACGGCGATCGGACGGCGCCTGCCCCGACACTACGTGGGCAGGCCGGCCGACGCCGCGGATGGGAGCCGATGACGGAGACTCGAGTGACAGCCGGAGACCCGCTCTCGTGGGAGGATCTCGCCGTTCGCGCGAGGGTCGCCCGCGAACGGGCGTACGCGCCGTATTCCCGTTTCCTCGTCGGTGCCGCGCTCGAGGCCGATGACGGCCGGGTCTTTGCCGGGTGCAATGTGGAGAACGCCTCCTACCCGGTGGGGACGTGCGCGGAACGCGTCGCGCTGGGGCACGCGGTCGTTTCGGGGGCGCGCGCCTTCTCCCGCATCGCGATCGCGACGAGCGGCGCCATCCCGGCCCCGCCGTGCGGGATGTGCCGCCAGGCGCTCGCCGAGTTCGGACGGGAACTCGAGGTCATGAGCATCGGAACGAACGGGGAGTCGATCACCTGGCGGTTGCGGGACCTGCTGCCGGCGAACTTCTCGCTCGAGCGGATGGCCGCGCCGGCGGAGGCGGGCCCGTGAGCGGACGGGGATTCGCAGCGCTCGTCACGGTCGTCGTCCTGGTCATGCTGGCCGCCTGTGCGGAGGACCCGCTCTCCCTGGGCTCCGAGAAGGTGCCCGGCGCCGGCGTGGAGACGCGCGACGTCACCATCTCGGCTTCCGAACTGTTGTCCTGGCGGGATACGACGCTGACCGGTTTCGCTCGGCCCTCCACCGCGCCGTTCGTGTATGTCTCCGCCGAGACGGACGTGTCGAGTCGCGGGCTCGCGCGCTTCAACGTCCCCGACACGGTCCGGACGTTCGTCGACACGCTGCCGGTCGCGAAGTTCGAGGAGGTGGAGTTCCTGCTCCGCTTCGATACGATCCGCTCCGAGTTCACGACCTTTCCGCTCACGGTGAAACTCGTCGAACTGGGGGAGCGTTTCGAGCCTCATGACGCGACGTGGGAGGAGGCCGCCGCCGGGGTCCCGTGGACGGTGCCCGGGGGCGACCTCGGGGTCGAGATCGCGTCGGCGGTGCTGGAGGCGGTCTCGGATACGCTCCTCATGACGCCGGCCGTGGCGGAGGACTCGCTGATGAAGGCGTGGCAGCGGGCGGACGGGGGCAACGGCTTCGCCATCGTGCTGGACGGCCCGGAAACGAAGCTCCGGGTGACGCAGATGGTCCTCCGATACGATCCGACCCTCGTCGGGCGAACCCTCCCGGTACCCCAGTCCCAGTCGTGGGAAGAACACGCGTTCATCCTGGATCCTCCGCAGCCGCCGACGGGCACGGAGCTTCGCGTCGGCGGCCTCCCCGCCTCGCGCATCTACTTCGAGTTCGTGCCGCCCGGAATCCTCGGGGAAGCAGGGCTTGAAGGGGCTACGGTCAGCCAGGCCGAAGTCATCCTCCATCCCCTGGCCGCGCCCGATCCGTATGCGGCGGAGCGCAGCATCCAGGCCCGAAAGATCAGTCTGCTCGCCGACCCGTTCGAGGCCGGTGAAAAGACCCCGATCGGGAGCGGGGATCTGATCGCGACAACGCTCGATCCCGCCAGACTCCGCGAGGGTGAGCCGGTTCGGCTCGACATCACGCTCCTGATGGCGCGGGCCGTCCGGGATTCGCTGAGGCGCATCCGGATCGGCTTGCGGGCGGATCCGGATGCGCAGGCGCTGGGCTACTGGGAGTTCGGCTCCGCCGAATCGCCGCCGGAATTCCAGCCGCAGGTCCGCATCGTATTCAGTTCGGCGCCCCGCTTCACGGTGCCGTGATGCGGACCGTCCGAAGGTTCCGGGGCAGGGTCCGGGGAACGTTCCCGGGATGGGGCCGGGCCGGGTTCGTGCTCGCCGCGCTGGCGGCCTCGCCCGTTGCCCTCTCCGCCCAGACGCCGCTCACGGCGGTCGGCCTCGGCTATCCCGTCGCGCCCGTGGATGGCCGGTCGGCGGCGCTCGGTGGATCGGGCTCCGGCCTGCTCGGCGGATCATACAGCCTCACGAATCCGGCCGACCTGCTCCTTCACTCCGAACCCGGCTTCTCGGTCTCACTGGCCAGCGAGAGTGTCACGCTGGAGGGCGAGAGCGCGTCGCTCGACACGGGGCGGGGGCGTTTCACGACGATCCGGGCGCTCGTTCCCTACAACAACTGGGCCTTCAGTCTGGCCTTCGGCGGCGAGTTCGACCAGGACTGGTCCAACATCCTGCAGGACACGCTGCGGCTGAACGATGGTTCGGTTCCGTTCGAGGAGACGCGGGAGCACAACGGCGGGATCAGCACGATCGATGCGTCGCTGGCGCGTCGCCTCGGGCCGCTGGGCATCGGGGTCTCGGCGCAGCGGCTGACCGGTTCCCTGCGGCAGTCGTTCTTCCGTCAGTTCGGCGATCCGATCGGAGGGGCGCCCACGCTCGGCGGCATCGCGGGGGCGAGGGAGCTGTCGTGGCGAGCCTGGCGCTTCAGGGCCGGTGGATCGATCCGGCTGGGGGACCGCATCGTGGCGGGCGCCGCCCTCGGGACGGGAGGGACGCTGTACGCGACCCCCGAAGGGGCGGACGAGCCCGAGGCGGAGTTCGACCTGCCGACCTCGATCCAGCTCGGCGGCAGCGTGCGTGTGACGGACCAGATCCTCGTCACCGCCGGCGGCGGCCGGGCCGGGTGGTCGGCCGTGGGGTCGCGCGATGCGGTGGCCGGCTCCGCGTTCCAATCCCACGACATCGCATGGCTGGGCGGAGGGATCGAATACGGCGCGCTCTCCCTGCTCGGCGGAAGGCTGCCGCTTCGGGCCGGCTGGCGGAGGACGGGACTCCCGTTCAGCCGGGGTGCGGAAGCGCTCGACGAGTCCGCCTTCACCGGCGGTTTCGGCTGGGAGTTCCAGGATGGACTGGCCGTATTCGATCTCGCCTTCGAGAGCGGATCGCGCGGCGACGTCGCGGCGGCCGGCTTCGCGGAGAGCTTCCGGCGCGTCACGTTCTCCTTCTCCCTCCGCCAGCGCTGAGCCACCCGTGGAGAGGGCGAAGCTCGTCACCCTGAAGACGCCCGGCGCGGATCGCCCCCGCGGCCCCCGCCCGCTCGGGGGTCGGGTCTACATCGAGACCTACGGGTGTCAGATGAACATCAACGACACCGAGTTGATGGAGGGGCTGCTCGTCGACGAGGGCTTCGTCAGCGTGGATGCACCTGAGCGCGCCGACGTGATCCTCGTGAACACCTGCGCGATTCGCGAGCACGCGGAACGGCGCGTGCGGGGCCGGATCGGCGAGTTGCAGCGCCACCGCAAGCGGCATTCCGGACTCGTGCTCGGGGTGACGGGCTGCATGGCGCAGCGGCTGGGCCCGAGGCTCATCGAGGAGGCGGCGGGCGTGGATCTGGTGGCCGGACCGGATGCGTACCGCGCCCTCCCGGAACTCATCGGTTCGATTCAGGCGAACGCGATCGAGCGCGGACAGACGCTGCTTGGACTCGACGCGGAGGAGAACTACGAGGGCGTGGACAGCGTGAGGCGGGAAGGCGTAAGCGCCTGGATCACCGTCCAGCGCGGCTGCGACCACCGCTGCACCTTCTGCATCGTGCCCTACGTGAGGGGACCCGAGAAGAACCGGACGCCCGAGGCGGTCCTCGGGGAGACCCGGCGCGCCGTGGAGGAGGGGTTCACCGAAGTCGTTCTCCTCGGACAGACCGTGAATTCGTACGAGTCCGGAGACTGGAACTTCGCGACGCTGCTGCGGGCCGTGAGCCGCGCGGACGGGATCCGCCGCGTGCGCTTCACCTCGCCCCACCCCAACGATGTGACGCCGGAACTGCTCGAGGTGATGGCGGGCGAGCCGACGGTCTGCCGCCAGCTCCACCTGCCGGTGCAGTCGGGCTCCGACCGCGTGCTCAAGCGCATGGTCCGGCGCTACACGAGCCGGGGATTTCTCGACAAGGTCGAGGCCGTCCGCCGCGAGGTTCCCGGCATCGCGCTCTCCACGGATGTGATCGTCGGTTTTCCGGGGGAGAGGGAGGCGGATTTCGAGGCCACGCTGGAGCTGATGCGGGACGTGCGCTTCGACGATGCCTATCTGTACAAGTACTCGCTGCGCGAAGGGACGCCGGCTACGCGCTTCCCGGCTGCGGATTTCGTGCCGAACGAAGTGGGTTCGCAGCGGCTGGAACGCCTGATCGGCGAACACCGCGCGATCCAGCGCGAGATCAACGAGTCCGAGGTGGGTTCGCGGCGCGAGGTCCTGATCGAGCGCTCGGCGCGCTCGCCGGGCGATGTGCTCGGCCGGACGGAGCAGAACAAGGTCGTCGCTTTCCCCGGAGACCCCTGCCGGATCGGCACGTACGCGCAGGTGCGCCTCACGGGGACGACGGGCGCGACCTTCATGGGACGGCCCTGCTGATGCGCTTCGTGATGCGGCTGCTCGCCTTCGTTGTCGTCATCCTCGCCGCGTTCTGGTTTACCGCGAGGAACGCGGGCGAACTCGTGAACGTCGTGTTGCCTTTCCTTCGCATTCGCGCGTCGCTCCCGCTCGTCGTCTTCGCCTGCATCCTCGGGGGGATGGGCCTCTCCGGCCTGCTCGCCTGGCGGGCCGAGCGCCGCACCCGGCGCCTGGCGGACCGGGCCGCGTCGGCGCGTCTCGCGCATGAGGCGCCCGCCTCGATGGAGTTCGCGACGGCGGCGGAGCCCCCGACGGCGGAACCCCCGGCCCCGCCCGAGCCACCGGAACGGTCGGAGCCGAGTCCGCTCCTCTGACGCTCCGTTGGCGGACGGGTGGCGGACGGGTGGCGGACGGTTGACGGACGGTTGATGGTCTCTCCGAGCGTAGAGGTGAACTCTGCGCCCGGAGGCTGATCGACGTCCCACTCCCTCTCGCCCCTGCTCCTGACGGCCCTGGCGCTCGCCGCCGGGGATGTGGCCGGGCTCGCGCTCGCCCGAGCCGACGCCGTCGCTTTCCATGCTCCCGCGGCGATCGCGGCGGGGCTCCTTTGCGTCATCGTCGGCCGGGCCGTGCTGCGGGCCGCCCGCCGGGCCCGCCCCGGCCGAGCCGGCGGCCTTTCACCGCACGCGACGGGGGGTTTCTCGGTCGTGCTTGCCGC
>LXNJ01000306.1_pt1 | contig 35604 bp, 31 predicted proteins | sample 809081 | NCBI WGS metagenome assembly LXNJ01 (sample SAMN04870510, study PRJNA318959) | sponge metagenome | biome: sponge; feature: marine sponge reef; material: water | host: Petrosia ficiformis | place: Greece: Milos, Mediterranean Sea | collected 2013-05-29 | depth 5-7 m | reverse complement strand
ACCGCCGGCCTCCAGGGCGGCCCGAGGATTCGGAGCGCCGGCTTCCAGCCGGCATCGACCGCCGAGAGGCGGTCGAAATCGTACGGCCCCACCCTCTTTCACAGCACACACGGCTTGCACCGCCGGCCTCCCGGGCGGCAGGAGGATTCGGAGCGCCGGCTTCCAGCCGGCATCGACCGCCGAGAGGCGGTCGAAATCGCATCCTCCACCCACCCCTCGGTAGAACCGGAAGAGAAGGCCAAACCTCCGCCAGCAGTTCATCGCGGCTCATCTTCACGGGACCGGGGTTTGGAGCACCACCCCCGATGCCCTTCCAGCCATCCCGCATCTTGACCGGGAACGCTTGTGCTTGTAGAGACACGAGCTCGGGTTGCCCGAAGCCTTGCACGGGCACAGGCTCGGGTGATCCGAACACCGAATGGACACAAGCTCGGACTATCCGAACTGGGAACAGACACAAGCTCGGGCCATCCGAATCCGGAATGGACACAAGCTCGGGTGATCCGAAGCCTGCACGGACACAAGCTCCAGTCCCGGGATAATCGGTACCACGCCTCGTGAGTGTCCCCGTCCCCGACGCCGCTCGCTTGGCCGAGCTGATCGCCGGCGACGTCTACGGAAAGAAGCTCGACCTCGTCTCCAGAGGGATTGAGACGGACGGCTTCTGGCAGGAGTTGCCGACGGTCGCGCAGGTGCGACGGTTCCGGGCTCGCGGTGTTTCGGAGCAGGCTGTGCGCTGCTTCTTGACGTTCATCTGCGCCGTGGACTACATGCGTCCCGCTGCTCCGCTCTGGCGTGACGGCGGGGTGCTCTTCGACAAACATTCGGCGGTCTTTGGCCCCTCCCACGCGTCCACGATGCCTTTCGAAGCGCTTCGGGAGCTGCTCCGGGTCCACCGCGTCAGCAAGAAGCACGCACAGGACTCCAACGCGTGGCGCCGGATCGCAGAAAACCTGGCCTCGGGAAAGGGTGCTGTGGCCCGGCTGGTCGATGGCGGCGCTGGCGATGCCGAGGAGGTCTTGCGGGACCTGCGCAGCCGGTGTGACGGCCAGGCGCGGTATCCGCTGCTGCGCGGTCCGAAGATCGGGCCGATGTGGTTGCGGATCATGGTCGATCCGGGTGGAGCCCGGATCAGCCGTATGGAGGTGGTTCCCGTTGCCGTGGATGTCCAGGTTCGCCGGGTGACCGAAAACCTCGGAGTAACGGACACGAAAGGTCTGAGCCTCCGGCGCGCCAAGCCGGTCATCCAGCGCGCGTGGCGGGATGCGGTTCAGAATGCCAACTTCGGAGGGGCGCCGGGGATTGAGAACACCTGCGCGGCGCTCGACCCGGCTCTTTGGTTCTTCGGTGTCCACGGGTGCAGCCACTGCGACAAAAAGGGAGATCGCATGCCCATCGGCCGGGCGTGCGATTCCTGCGCGGCGTTCCCGAAGCCGGAATAGACACAAGCTCGGGTTATCCGAAGCTCGGACGGACACAAGCTCAGGGTCATCCGAAGCTTGGAAAGACACAAGCTCGAGTTATCCGAAGCTCCCAGAGACACAAGCTCGAATCATCCGAATTCCGAGCGGACACAGGCTCTCGGCGTCACGAACCTCCGCTTCCGTAAGTGACTTTGTCACGTGACATGTAACAAGCCTGAATTCATTCCCTTAACGACCAAGAATGGCTGCGCGCCCAAGGGGTTTCATCAGGTAGCGTCCGGGTCGCATGTCGGTTCTCAACCTCCGTTCCGAAGACCAGGTCTCCGAGCCGTCGGATGAGATTGTCCGCGACGAGACCCCGCCGGGCCTGGAAGCGATCCGTGCGTGGCTCGGGAAACCGCGCCCCTGGCTCCGTGGCATCCGCCTATGGGTCCGCTATTTCGGAAAGGGCCTGAAGAAGGCCTGGAAGTGGACCGCGGCAAACGCACCTGCTGCTGCCGAGCGCACGGCGAAGCTCGCATCCCGGGGGGCGGAAGTGGCCCGCCACGTAGCACGGACCGGCACGACCGCCGCGCAGGTCGGGCGGCGTCTGGCGGACGTTGGTCGCGACTGGCGGAACGCCGGCGGCCGCGCCGGGAAGGTCGGAGCGGGGCTCGCGAGCGCCGCGGGCCGACTTCGCGACTTCAGCAGCCGGATCGCTCGGACGGCCAGCCACGGCGTCGCCATCGGAGAGGGGATCAGCGACCTCGGCAGCGTCCTCGGCGACCTGCGCCAGCGCGATCCCGCGCCTGCCGAAGAACCTGTCGCCTCCGAACCTGTCCGCCGGCTCGTCCCGCCGCGTCCTGAGAAGCCCCGGCGACCACTCCCGGAACCGCGCCCCGACCCGGAAACTCCGGCTGACCCGGAGGGTCCGGAGGCCTCGCCCCCGCCACGCGCGCAACCCTCGGAGACGGCTTCCGCCGCGCCGGCGCCCCCCCGCGCTGCCGAGTCGGGTCGCCGGACCGCCGCCCTGGCAGAGTTGCCCTGGTATCTACAGGCCGACATCCGGGCGCTGAGCAAGAAGCCCACCGAGGAGGGCCTCCGAGTGCTCATCGTCAGTGTCCTCCGCGTCCGGGGCTGGACCACGTCGAAGGAACTGGCGCTAATCCTCGACTTCGATGGGCGCAACCTGAAGAGACGCCACCTCGGCCCGCTCGTCGACGCCGGTGTGCTCGAGCTGCGCTACCCCAACCGGGCGACCCATCCGCGCCAGGCGTACCGGGTGACGGGCGCCGAGAGTCCTCCGCCGGATGGGACGGATGAGAATGCGGCCATGTGAGGCCAAAATCCCCGGCATGAAGACCGTCGGCGTGCGGGCCCTGAAGAACCGGCTCAGTGAGTACTTGCGCATGGTCCAGGCCGGCGAATCACTCGCCGTCACGAACCGCGGAGTCATCGTGGCCCGTCTGGTCCCGCCTGACGTTGCTGGCGAGACCGCTAATGAGGAGGAGCTTCAGCGGATGGCCCGCGCAGGGGAAATCCGGCTGGGCAAACCCAACCGGCCCCATCTCTATGCGCCCGGGTCCGGTCTGTTGACATACGAAGAGGTTGAGGATTTGGTTGATTGGACGCGCGGCGAACGGTGACTTCTAGTCGGAGAACAGCACCGTCTTGTCTTGGCTCCCAGACGAGCTGCCGGTGGGCGCCCGCCTAGTGCGGGGAAGTGCCGGCAAGGTTCCCCACTGGGTCGTTCACACGAGTTTCTGGATCGGCTGCGTCAGGGACAGCGTGAAGGACAGGCTGCCGTACAAGAGAAGGCAACACGGACTGATCTGGAGCGGGCGTAATATCTTTCCGCGCCTTGGGCCACCGCGGCTTGAAGAACTCGCGCGTCAGTCTCCGGAGGACCGCTGTGGAATGAACTCCGGCGCTCTTCCCTCGGCAAGAAGTGGTTCAATCATCGCCATAGAGTGCCGCCCATATCGAACTCCCGGTGATGGCCCCGTGCAGCACTACACGGCTCATCTCCACCTGGATCACTCCGATGAGTGCCCAGAACTTACAGACGGCTGTATTCTTCCGATGATTCCGATGGGCCACATGTAAGGCGGGAACCATGTTCGCTAAACCTGAGTCGAGGGACGCACGCCCGGCACCGCTTGCACCTTTGGAACTCTTCCGGGCACGGGGAATGAGGCTCGGTGGCCGGTCGGCCAGCAAAACCCGGCGGGACCAAGTCAACCCGGCCGGGACGATTCCCTGATGGCGGATAGTCCGCTCTCACAGGCGGAGGCTGACGCGCTCCTCGCCTTGCCAAAGAAGCGTCTGGAGAGCAAGGAGTGGCAGTTTCCGGGTCCCATACCGTCAGTGCGAATTCCGCTGACTTCCACTGACGGATCAGAGCGTTTTGTTCTTGATCTCTATCGAGGTCGGGTCAATGTCCTCAAGAGGACTCAGCAGACGCGAGGAAGGCAGGTAGTCATCCTCGCGCGACTGGATCTAGCTGGAGCACCGCATCGCAACCCGGATGGAACGGAGATCCCATGTCCCCATCTGCACGTCTACCGCGAAGGGTATGAGGACAAGTGGGCCGTGCCCGTGCCGCCGGACAAGTTCTCGAATCTCGACAATCCGCAGAGGACCTTGGAGGAATTCATGGCGTACTGCAATATCGTGGAACCACCAGTCATCAATCCTGGAGTCTTCACATGATTAGTGATATACGACTACTCTTGGACCAATATCAGAGGTGGCTTCAGGACAGAACTGTCCTACGTCAGATCGAGGATTGGATCGAGATCACTACTCCATATCTCGATAGGCACAATGACAGCCTGCAGATATACGCTAAGCGATTCAACGATGGTTATCTTCTGACGGATGATGGATATATTTTGGCGGACCTAGAGAGTTCCGGCTGCAACATTGAAGGGGCTCGAAGAAAAGCAATTCTCGAAACTACCGTTAACGGGTTTGGTGTTCAGTGCACTGGCAATGCGCTTGAGGTGCAGGCTACGAAGGAGAACTTCGCGCTTCGGAAACACAGTCTTGTCCAAGCCATGCTTGCGGTAAATGACCTCTTCTACTTAGCCTCCCCCGTGGTTTCATCAGTCTTCCGTGATGACGTTATGCGGTGGCTCGAGCTTTCAGATGTTCGATATACACAGAGCGTAAAGTTCTCCGGGAAGAGTGGTTACGACCACCTCTTTGACTTTGTGATACCGAAGTCCAAGGTGCAGCCGGAGCGCTTGCTGCGCACATTCAACCGACCTGACAGAAACTCGGCGCAGGCCATGGTGTTTTCTTGGCTCGACACGAGGGAAACTCGTTCGCCCGGATCGTGCGCGTTTGCGGTCTTGAACGACAGTGAACGACCAGTAACTGAGACCGTCCGGGACGCCATGCGAAACTACGATGTACGACCGATTCTCTGGTCGACGAGGGAAGATGTCCGTGAGGAGCTCGCTGCGTGATTCCTCAATCCGTGTCGGGTTGACGCTTAGGTGGCGCAGACATTTGGACGGAATCCCCCGAGGATCGGGACGGAGTCGAAGCTCGGCGGTTCAGACTGCCGGAAGTGAGAACCGTGTGGAAACACGCGGTCTCGGTCTGCCCACGACAGATGCCCGGTGAACGAGGATCAGCCCGTCAGATCACGTTCCTTTCCGGAACACCCATCTCTTCTCCAAACCGCGCCAACGAGAAGGCGCTGATGTCCAGTGTCCGCGACTCTCCATCCACAATCACCTCCGAGATCGCCCTCCCCACCGCTGGGGCGTGCTGCATGCCGTGCCCCGAGAACCCGTTCGCCAGCACGAAGCGCGGCAGGTTCGGCACGGGTCCCAGGATCGCGTTGTGGTCAGGGGAGACCTCATACAAACCTGCGTTCAGCGTCTTCATCACCGCGTCCTCCACCCGCGGCATCCGGCGCGCGGCGTTCTCCCACACTCCGGCCAGATAGTCGAGATCCGGGGTCTGTGAGAACCCGGGCGGCTCGTCGGGGTCCGAGTTCCCGATCAGCATCCCGCCGCTGTGGAGATGCATGTAGACGCCCGTCCCCCAATCGATGGTCAGCGGCATCCGCTTGGGAACCCAGGACAGGGGCTCCGTCGTGAAGAACTGCCGCCGCACCGGCTCCACCGGCACCTCAACCCCGAGCAACGCGCCCACCTGACCGGCCCACGGCCCCGCCGCGTTCACGAGCCAGTCGCACTCCCAGCGCTCCCCGCCGGCCACGAACGTGAACCCACCGCCCGCAGCAACGGAAACAGCCGTGACCTCGCATCCGCGCCGAAGGTCCGTACCGGCCCGCCGCGCCAACGCCCCGTATCCCGCCACCAGCGCCGCCGGGGTCGCCACCCCGTCCTCCGCGCAGAACGTCGCTCCCACCAGATCCCCGATCTCGATACCCGGCACGATCCGCCGCGCCTCCTCCGGCGTGATCACCTCGACCGGCGCGCCCAACTCCCGCTGCACCACGGCCGTCTCCGAAAACCGCCGCAGATCCTCCTCCGAGTTCAGCAGGAACAGGTACCCGTCCTGCGCGAAGTCAGCGTCAACCTCGGTGCGCTCCTTGAAGTTACGGATCTCCTCCATCGAATACCGGGACAGCGCCACGTTCGCCGCGGTGGTGAACTGAAGCCGCACGCCGCCGGCGGCCTTGGCGGTCGAACCGGTCCCCAGAGTGTCCTCGCGCTCGAAAACCACCACCCGGCCGACCTTCCGCTCCGCCAGATGAGCAGCGATGGAAGCCCCAATCACCCCGCCGCCGACGATGGCGACTTCGGCGAATCGCTGGCTGCCCATCACGCGCCACTTGCCGGAATCGGCCCCGGCGGTCGTTTTTCCTGTGTCGGTTTCGGCATGTTCACCGGATAAAATTGCGCGCCCTTGAGCGAAAAGAACGGAACGGAAGCTGACGGCCCCCTTGGCGAGGGGGCTCTGACCCTCACCGACAGCCGCACCGGAGCAGACTACCGCCTCGATATCGAGCACGGCGCGATCCGCGCCGCGGGGCTCAGCCAGGTGCGCGCCGGGGACGATGACCCGGGGATCGCGGCCTACGACCCGGCGTTCAAGAACACCGCCGCCTGCATCAGCCGGATCACCTACATCGACGGCGACAAGGGCATCCTCCGCTACCGCGGCTACCCCATCGAGCAGCTCGCCGGACGCCACACCTACCTCAACATCGCCTGGCTGGTCCTGAACGGCGAACTGCCGACCCCCGCCGAGAGCGCGAGCTGGCGGGCCGAGGTCAGGGCGCTCCAGGCCGTCTCCGACCCGCTGCCCCGGATGCTCGACGGTTTCGCCCGGGACGGCCACCCGATGGCGATGTTCATCGCGCTGCTCTCCGGACTGGGCGCCATGCACCCGGACTCGAAGAACGTCACCGACCCCGAGTGCCGCGCGTTCCACATCCGCCGGCTGATCGCCGCCGCGTCCACCCTCGCCGCGATGACCTACCGGCACGGCAAGGGCCTCGCGCCGGTCGCGCCGGACGAGAGCCTGAGCTTCCCCGCGAACTTCCTGCGCATGGTGTTCGGCGAGGACGCCGCCATCGATCCCGCGCTCGCTCGCGCCATGGACGTCCTCTTCATCCTGCACGTCGACCACGAGCAGAACTGCTCGACCTCCGCGATGCGCGGGGTGGGCAGCTCCCACGCCGATCCCTACTCCTCGGCCGCCGCCGCCTCCGCGGCGCTCTACGGCCCGCTCCACGGCGGCGCCAACGAAGCCGTGCTGAAGATGCTCACCGAGATCGGGAGCAAGGACCGGGTGGGCGAGTTCCTCAAAGAGGTCAAGAGCGGGTCCCGGCGGCTCATGGGATTCGGCCACCGCGTCTACAAGAGCTACGACCCCCGCGCCAAGATCATCAAGAAGACCGCCTACGAGGTCTTCGAGATCACCGGCAAGAACCCGAAGATCGACATCGCGCTCGAACTGGAGCGGATCGCGCTCCAGGAGGACTACTTCGTGCGGCGCCGGCTCTACCCGAACGTGGACTTCTACTCCGGGATCATCTACGAGGCGCTCGGCTTCCCGGTGGGCCTCTTCCCGGTGCTGTTTGCGGTTCCGCGGATGTCAGGCTGGCTCGCCCAGTGGCAGGAGATGCTGGAGGATCCGGAGCAGAAGATCGCCCGGCCGAAGCAGCTCTATCTGGGGTACGACGAGCGGCCGGTCCCGGCTGGGTAGGGGCGGGCGGGTTCCGTCGGGTAGTTCTACGAACTAACGCCGCTCACCGACGCCGTGTGGGCCTTCGATACGTCAGCCAGCGGTACACGGTTAGGGGGCATGAGATTCAGCGTCGTGGAGAGTCGCGGGGTGCGCTCCCGTGCGTTCCGACCGGATCTTGCTCTGCTCGAAGCCCCTCCGCGAAGGACAGCAGGTGCTGTTCGAGAGCGTTCATCTCGGTCATCAAGTCACTCCATCCACGTCTCCACCTCTCGTCGAGTGGCTCACTTGGCTGGCGGATGTGTCTCGACAATCCGAGAATGCGTTCACAGGATTCCGCCACTTCCGCGATTCCTCGGGAGCGATGGTCCCGCATTGCCTGTCCGGAGCGCCGCCTGATTTGGGTAGGCAGCGCGTCATTTACCAGAGACAGCGTTGAGTCGCACAACCGCCCAATCCGGGACCGAGCGACGTAGGCCGGCTCGCTCCCCGTTGCAACATCCCGTACCGCCTGAATTTGGCGCAGGCAGCGTTTAATCCTGTTCATGAACCTGTTGCTCCAAAGCATCGAGTAGTAGGCGGGTTCTTGAACACCACATCCGAGCAAACTGCACGTTGGGGATCCCCGGAACTTCACGACGTCCATCGGAGAAGAGTCGGTAGTCGTACAAGACTTGGAACTCGTAAGTCCAGTGCTTCGGGAAATCGTGGAAGGACACCATTCGCTCCACCGGTCCAGTACGAGAAAAACAGTAGTCCCCTCTCAGTGCACAACTCAAAATAGACGCGTGTCGAAGGACCGTTCCTAGTGTCGATAGCTCATAGCGCAACGACGCATACCCCTCGCGGAGAGAATTAGTCACATCGTCCAGAACGCGCCGAAATCCACCTAGGTCACGCGACGCGAGCGTGTAAGGACCCAATCGCTCCAAGACACACAACAGTCGTCCCTTGCAGATCGTCGATTCCGCAAGCGCCTTTCCTTCGAGTCTCAGGTGGTGGAGGAACAATGATCCGTAGGACGCCATACCCTCGATTTCCCTCCACGAATATTGCGATACAGACATGCGTCCGAGTCTCGCACACACGGCCTCAAGTGCGCGATCTGTCTCGCACTCCTCTGAAATGTGTATGAGATCTACGTCGCTCGAAGCGTCGACATCTCCTCTCGCATGCGACCCGTACAACCATACGGCGCCTTGGCCGTCGATCGTGACCGAACTACCGGTGAAGGCTTCGACGGAAGACATAGGATGCTACCAACGCGATAAACACGTACCCTAGAAGGGACTCGACGAGTGCCAAGAGTCGCGCAACATGTCCAGTCGCGATGATTCCAGAGTCGATTGGCGTGGGGAAAGCAGTTTCTATACTGAAATAGACAAGATCACTGGCCGTTAGGCCAATATTGCCAGTGCTCGATAGGCCGTTCTGCGCCAGCCAGTAGGCCAGGGGAAAGATCAGACCGGTCAAGAACACAGTGACTGCAAGCAGCTGCCACACGCTTTCCCCATAGCGCCAAACAATCCGATTCACCCAGCTAGCTAGAAGCGACCATCCGCATCGAACGCGGTCGATGTAGTCGAAGTGGGTCTTGTAGTAGTCAGACTTACCCTCGATTGCCGCTATAAGGTGCTCTTCTCGTGCTCGCAAAGACGCCAATCGATACTCTCGTGCCTCTGACGACATTCCGAGTCCCTGAGACGCAAGGAACAGATTCTTGGCGAGCGCTTCCTTCAGGTTTGGTTCCGTGGGGAAGCTATGCTCCATCTCAGTGAATGGAATCTGACACCCATGGAACGACGAATACTTGAAGCGCGAACTGTGAATCTTGATGCCATTAAAATTGCAGTCAAGAAAACGACAACCGGTAAAAGTCGAATCCTTCAGAGTGGATTGACGAAAATAGCAGGAATCAAAGATGCAGTTTAAGAAGGTCCCCTTCTGAAGCGTCGAAGCTCTAAAGCTAATGTTGACGAAGCTACAGTGCTCGAATTTCCAGTCCTCGAGTCTCTGTTCGTCTATGCGCTCTGACCCGAATGCTTGATCAGATCCTGCAGCGATGCCCGCGAGGGTAGCCGTTTGTCGACCTATAGCGTGAAGAGACGCCGGGCTAGTAACCATTCGAGATTGAGGATCGCTGCGCGTCTTGGCCACACATAGGGAGATGAGTCGCTAGACCGGAACGCGGTGGCCAGTGCAACCACGCGCGAGGCTGGAGTTTTGTTAGTCCAGTCTATCGAAAGTCAGGATTACCCTCTCGGCGCTCCAGAGGGGTGGGTGTGGGAGGGGGCGCGCCCCTCCCACGAAAGAACGACAAGCGGGAATCGGCACTCGCCGCCCCCCACCAACCGGTCGGCGAATCACCTCGCCGGGTTCCCAACACGGCGGGAGTGCCGATTGCCGGCCCTCCGCTTCTCAAGTCTCAACTGCCCTCCTTGGGCCTTGACAAAAGGTAGAAGGTCCGGCGCTCCGAGGCGTGTCGGCCGTACCGCACGGTGGAGGAGTCCCAGTTTCGCTGCGCTCTCGCGCAGCGATGCCGGCCGGAGGCCGGCGCTCCGACGGTTTCCGCGGTGCTGCCTACGGGCGGGGACCGGTTGCGGGCCTGCGGCCCGCGTGCCGGCCTGAAGGCCGGCGGTCCCTTAAACGGTCCCTGACGCTGCTCACGCCGGGACGAGGGTCTCCTCGGCGACCTCGGCGAGGACGTCGCTGATGATGGCGAGGCTCTCGGTGAGGACCTCGGGCTCGGCGCCGAAGCCGATGCGGAGGAAGCCGTCGAGCTCGAAGTGCTGGGCGGGGACCACGAGCAGGCTGCGTTCGATGCGGAGGCGCTCGATGAGGTCCTCGGACGAGATCGGGTGGTCGTAGCGCACCGCGGCGATCGCGCCGGCCTCCGGCCGCGTCCAGCTCAGCCGCACCGGATGGTCCTCGTGGGACGCGATCCAGTCCACCACCATCGGGAGCTGGCGCCGGATGATGCCGCGGGTGCGCTCGAGGATCTGCGGACGCTTGTCGAGTGCGATCTGCGCCAGCCGGTCGGACATCGCGCTCAGGGCCAGGCTGCTGTAGTCGCGGTGGCTCCACAGTTCGGTCGCCTTCTCCTCGGTGGTCACGGTCCAGCCGACCCGGAGCCCCGGCAGCCCGAACGCCTTCGAGAGCCCGGCGTTCAGCAGGATCCGGTCCGTCCGGCCCCAGAAGGTCGGGCACTCCTCGCCGCTGAGCTCCGCCCCCCGGTAGACCTCGTCCGCGAGCAGCCAGGCGCCGCACCGCTCCGCGGCCGCCACGATCCGGTCCATCTCGGGCTCGGTGAGCACCGCGCCGCTCGGGTTGTTCGGGTTGCAGACGAGGATCATCCTCGTCCGGTCGCTGACCGCGGCCTCGAGCGCGTCGAGATCGGGCCGCCAGCCGTTTTCCTCGACCAGCGGGAAGGGGATGACCCGGGCGCCGAGCGAGCGGCACGCCCCGATGATCTGCATGTAGTTCGGGATCATCGCCACCACCTCGTCGCCGGGCGACAGGGTGGTCAGGGCCGAGAGGAAGTTGGCCTCGGCGGTGCCGGTGGTCACCAGGATCTGGTCCGGCGTCGATCCGGGGTAGAGCGCCGCGATCCGCTCCCGGAGCGGGATCGTGCCGTTGCTCTGGGTATAGCCGAGCAGGGTGTCCCCCAGATCGGCGCCTCCCGTCAGCTCGGCGAACGTCATCGGGTGGACCCCGCTCTCCGAGATGTTCAGCCGGACGGTGTTCTCCCACCGGCAAAGGCATCGTTCCATCACGAACGGTTCGAACTTCATGGGTGCGGGCTCCTGAGCCGGCAATCCTACGGCTTTCTGAGCGGTCCGCGTAGCATTCCCGCCATGGCGGTGCCAAGGTACCCATGCTCGCGAGCCTGACGCTCCAGCGCTTCCGCAGTTTCCCGTCGGGGTGGGTGGAGTTCGCCAACCCGACCTTCCTGGTGGGTCGGAACGGGTCGGGCAAGAGCAACCTCACCGATGCGTTCGCCTTCCTCGCGGAGGCGATGACCTCACCCCTGCAAGCTGTCTTCGACCGCCGTGGCGGCATCTCCGCGGTGGGGAATCGAAGTTCGGCGAAAGGACGGCCCGCAGATCTCGGACTCCGCGCGGTGTTGCGAGCTGACGAGTTTTCGGCGTCGTACGCCTTCCAAATCCGGGCCATAAAGCCTCACGGGTTCGAAGTGCTGCGGGAACAGTGCATCGTCGAGCCCAAGCCTGGGTCCCGAAGTTGGTTTCACCGTGACGGAGCCAACTTTCGCAGCAGTGCTCCGTCCCTCCAACCCGCCCCGGAGGCGAGCGCGCTGGCCCTGCCTCTCGTGGGAGGCGATGCCCGGTTTGGACGTGTACTCCATTTCCTCTCGGGGATGCGGATCTGCCAGATCGAGCCGGCCTCCCTCAGGGAGATGCAGGACCCCGACGGCGGGGTCCGGTTGCGACCGGGCGGACAGAACGCTGCGAGCGTTCTGCGCGAAATCGAACGAGAGTCTTCAAACGATTGGCAGACGCTCCTGGAGATGCTCAAGTGCATCGTTCCCGGCACAATCGCAGTGAAGCCAAAGCCCCAGGGAAACAAGCTCACGCTGCAGTTCACGCAAGATTGGGGACTCAGGCAACCGGTCCGGTTTCAGGCCTACAACATGTCGGACGGAACGCTTCGCGCGCTCGGACTCCTCGCGGCGGTCTTCCAGCGTCCAACTCCGTCGGTCCTCGTGATCGAAGAACCAGAGGCGACAATCCATCTCGGCGCGTTGGGCGCCATCCTCGACCTATTGCGCCATGCCAGCCGAAGAATGCAGGTGGTAGTGACCACCCACAGTCCCGATCTCCTGGACGCCAAATGGATCGAAGACCGCCATTTGCGAATTCTGACTTGGGAGAAGGGCGCCTCCGGCATTGGTGAGGTTTCGGAAGCAGTACGCGAGTCGCTTGGCGAACATCTGATGGGAGCTGGCGAAATGTTGCGCGCAAACGTCCTGACTCGCGAGTTGAGCATCAACGAGGCTGCGGTTCAGCCAACGCTGTTTCAAGACTTTCCCCTGTGAAGATCCAGCCGGTCGTAGAAGGTCACGGCGATGTGGAAGCGCTTCCCGTCCTGCTGCGGCGCTTCAGGGATGCGGCCGGGAGTTGGGACGTCGAGATCGGAACGCCGATTCGACAAAACCGTGGCCTCCTGATCAATCAGGAGCGTCTGACGAGGGCCGTGCGAATGGCAAGCCGGCAGCCGGCGTGCCGTGCCATCCTGGTCCCGCTCGATGGCGACGACGACTGTCCAGCAGAGCTGGGGCCCCGCCTCAAGGCGTGGGCCGAAACGGAGGCCGGTGGACGACCTTGCGAAGTAGTCATCGCTCACCGAGAGTACGAAGCCTGGTTTCTTGCCGCCATCGAGTCGCTTCGCGGGCAACGGGGAATCCGGGAGGATGCCTCCGTTCACCCGGCGCCGGAGGAACCGCGGGATGCAAAGGGCCGGCTTGAGGAGCGAATGATCGAGGGCCGTACCTATCTCGAGACGACTGATCAGCCAGCGTTGAGTGAACTCTTCTCACTGGGACATGCATACCAGAGGAGTCGCTCGTTTCGGAAACTTGCCAAATCGTTCGCCACCCTGCTGCGGGGAATGGGAAAGGGTGTTGACGCGTGGCCGCCTGCTTCCTGGGCGAGCAACCCTTGAACGCCCATCCGCTTAACATTCCACGCATGATGGAGCGGAATCCCACCCGCCGGGTCGCAATCGGGAACGTCGCCGTCGGCGACCACCAACCGATCGTGGTGCAGAGCATGTGCGCCACCCACACCCAGAACGTGGAGGCGACCTCGCAGCAGGCCGAGGCGCTCCGCGAGGCCGGCGCCGGCATCGTCCGCATCGCGGTGGACAGCAGGAAGGACGTGGAAGCGCTCGCCGAGGTCCGCCAGCGCACGACCGCCAACCTCGCCGTGGACCTTCAGGAGAGCTACCGGCTCGCCGAGACCGTCGCCCCGCATGTGGACAAGATCCGCTACAACCCGGGCCACCTCTGGCACCACGAGACCTCGCGGCCGGTGGCCGACAAGGTCAAGTACCTCGCCGATGTCGCCGGGGAGCACGACTGCGCCATCCGCATCGGGGTGAACTGCGGCTCGATCGACCCCGCGCACCAGGACCGCTTCGAGGGCGACCCGGTCGGCGCTATGGTCCAGTCCGCCGCCGAGCACTGCGAGATGCTCGACCGGCTGGGGTTCACCCGCTACGTGGTGTCCCTCAAGGACTCGGACCCCGCGAACGTGATCGAGGGGAACCGGCGCTTCGCCGGCGAGCGGCCCGACGTGCCGCTCCACCTCGGGGTCACCGAGGCCGGAATGCCGCCCGAGGGGATCATCAAGACCCGGATCGCCTTCGAACAGCTCGTCAGCCGGGGCATCGGCGACACGGTGCGGGTATCGCTCACCCTGCCGAACCCCAAGAAACCCGAAGAGGTGACGGCGGGCCACCAGATCCTCACCGACATCGCGAACGGCCGCTTCCGCTCGGTCCCCGAGTTCCCGAAGGACAAGCTGAACATCATCTCCTGCCCGTCGTGCTCACGCGTCGAGAACGAGAAGTTCATCGAGCTGGCCGAGGACGTCCGCGAGATGACCCGCTACGCCGAACGCCACGCGATCACCATCGCGGTCATGGGTTGCCGGGTGAACGGCCCCGGCGAGACCGACGACGCCGATCTCGGGCTCTGGTGCGGCCCGGCGTTCGTGAACCTGAAGAAGGGACCTGAGTCGCTCGGCGCCTACCCCTACGACCAGATCCTCGCCCGGCTGAAGACCGAGGTGGACCGCCTCATCGCGGACCGCGCGCCCGCGAACTGAGCGGCTGGTCAGCTGTTAACCGTCGCGCTGCGCGACGAGGTCCTGCTGCCGGGCGGCGTAGGAAAGCTCGCCGTCCCGGAGCTGGCGGCGCCGGGCCCCCATCCACCAGTCCAGTTCTTCGTCGCGGATTTCGGGCGAGGTGAGGAGTTCCTTCTCGATGAAGCCGAGCACCGTCAGCAGGAAGAATCCCTCGTCGCCCAGATATCCCTCGTCCGTAGGCACGACCCTCCAGTCGGACCGCCCGGTGGCCAGCTCCGAAAACCCCGACGCGGGCATGCGCACTTCGCCGATGAGCCGTTCCCCGGCGTAGGGGTCCCCACCGCGCTCTCCCCCCATGCTGGCGTGGTAGCACTGCACGAGGCGCCGGTCGAGGTCGTGATTCGGCGCGAAGCGGGTCGCACCGCTGAAGGTGAGGGTGGAATAGAAGATGCCGCCCGGCGCGAGCAGGCGCCGCCCGAGAGCGAACGCTGTCCGCGGCGGCAGGAGATCCCAAAAGGACCGGGCGACCATGAGGTCGAACGACTCCTCGTCTTCCTTCGAGAAACCTCCCGGCGCCACCACCTCGCGGAGGCGCAGGTCGAAGACCCGCCCGCCGCCCTCGAGGCGGAGGCGGTCCGCCTCGTCGCCGGCCACCGAGAGACCCGCCTCGCCGGACCATGCAGCCGCTTCCTCCCGGTAGGCGGCGAGCAGCTCCCCGTCCCGGTCGACGGCGGTGAACTCCACCCGCGGAAACCGGTTCAGGAGGGAAACCCAGTAACGGAACGCGCCCCCGGCGCCGCCCCCGAGTTCGACCACCCGCAGCGGGCGGTCCGCCGGAAGCTGCGCGAGCGCTTCCACGCACGCCTTCCGCACCAAGACGTTCACCGACCGCGCATCGACCGAACCCTTGGCCCGCAGATAGCGGAGGATGGCGCCCGAGGCGGGCACGCTACTTACTTCTTGCGCCGCTTCGGCCGACGCTTCCCGGTCGTGCCCTGGAAGATCTTGCCTCGCTTGGTGCGCCGATCACCTTTACCCATGGCGGAGGATTGTAACGGGGTGGCAAGGCGTTGCACCGGTCCTTTTGTTGGGTTGGGCGATCCGGGCAGGGGTTCGGCTTTGGAGCGAGACGGTCCGGGCCTGAACGCGGCGCGCCCTTTTCTTACAATCGCCCCATGCGCATCGACCTCAACTGTGACATGGGCGAAAGCTTCGGGAATTACGACCTCGGCTGCGATGAGGAGATCCTCGAGATCGTCACCTCGGCGAACGTGGCCTGCGGTTTCCACGCCGGCGATCCGGTGATCATGGACCGCACAGTGGGGATGGCGATCGCGCAGGGCGTCGCCGTCGGCGCCCATCCCGGCCACCACGATCTCCGGGGCTTCGGCCGCCGCCCGATCCAGGCTCCGGCGGACGAGGTCGAGGCCGACGTCCTCTACCAGGTGGGGGCCCTCGCCGCCTTCGTGCGCTCCCGGAACGGGCGCATGGTCCACGTGAAGCCCCACGGCGCGCTCTATAACCAGGCCGTCGGCGACCCGAAGCTCTCCGCCGCGCTCGCCCGGGCGGTCGCGCGCGCCGACAAGAACCTGGTCTTCGTGGGGCTCGCCACCGCCGAGAACATGCGCGTGGCCGCCGAGGCGGAGGGGCTCCGCTTCGCGGGCGAGGCGTTCGCCGATCGGGTCTACAACCCCGACGGGACGCTCCAGTCGCGGCGGATTCCGGGTTCCGTCATCCACGACCCCGAAAAGGCGGCGGCGCAGGCGGTGGCGATCGCCCAGGGGACGGTGATCGCCCACGACGGCACCGAGGTCCCGGTGGCCGCCGAGACCCTCTGCCTCCACGGCGACAACCCGGCGGCGCTCGAAAACGCCCGCACCGTCCGGCGCCGGCTCGAAGCGGCCGGAGTCGCCGTCCGCGCGCTCCGCGACCCCTAGGAGCCTGTCCCGGAATCTCGTGGCATTCGACGTCCGATGCATCCCGGCTGAACCGCTTCGCTCAGCGTTGCGCTTCGGTCGAAAGAGCGCTGCTATTCCTCCCTCGCGCGCCTTGTCAGCCGGGCGCCTCGAACGTCTCGGTGCTCACGCCATTACCGGGACAGACTCCTAGGAGTCGGGCCTGGTGTCTGAAACGGGGACGCCTCTCATCCGTAACGCGGGGGAGGCTGCCTTCGCCGTCGAGTTCGGGAACGAGATCTCCATCGAGCTGAACGAGCGGGCCACCGCGCTCGCCGCGCTCCTCGAGCGGGAGCCCTTCGGCGGCTACCGGGAGGCGATCCCCACCTTCCGTTCGGTGCTCGTCTTCCACGACCCGGAGGCGGATCCCGAAGCCATCCGCGCCCACGCCCTCGACCTTGCGCGGCGCGCCGGCCGGGAACCGGCGCGGCCGCCCCGCCGTATCGAGTTCCCCTGCGTCTACGACGGGGAGGACCTCCCCGAAGTCGCGGCCCGGATCGGCGTGTCCGTCGAGGAGTTGATCCGCATCCACTCGGAGCGCGATTACCGGGTGTTCATCATCGGTTTCACGCCGGGGTTCCCCTACCTCGGGATGGCCGACCCGCGCCTCGACATCCCCCGCCGCTCGATCCCCCGGGTCCGGGTCCCTGCCGGTGCGGTTTCGATGGCCCGCGCCCAGACCGGCATCTACCCGTGGGTCACGCCGGGCGGTTGGCACCTCCTGGGCCGGATGGATCCGGCGCTCCTCTTCGACCCCGGGAAGAGCCCGCCGAGCGGCTGCCTGCCGGGCGACCGGGTGCGTTTCCTGCCGGTGGCGGAGCTTCCCGAGCGCCCGGCGGAGGAAACCGCCTCCCCGCCGCCGCCCGAGGGACCGCCGGCGGTCGAGGTGGAGCGCGGCGGCGTCCTCACCACCGTCCAGGATCCGGGCCGGCCCGGCTACCAGCGCTACGGGGTCCCCTGGTCGGGGGCGGCCGACCCGGTTTCCCTCGTCTTCGCCAACCGGGCGGTCGGGAATCCGGACGGCGCCGCGGGGCTCGAATGCACCCTTATGGGCCCGGTCCTCCGCTTCCTCCGGCCGGTGCTCACCGCCCTCGGGGGCGCCGACCACCGGGGCGTCCTGCACCTCCCCGGCGGCGGCCGCTGGCCGGTCCCGGTGGGGACCTCGTTCCTGGCCCCTTCGGGGAGCGTGCTCCGCTTCGCCGGCCCCCCCGGCGGGATGCGCGCCTACCTGGCGTTCGCCGGCGGCCTGGATGTCCCGGAGGTTCTGGGATCCCGATCCACCTACCTCACCGCCGCCTTCGGGGGTTTCGAAGGCCGGGCGCTCCGCTCGGGCGACCGCCTCCATCTCGGGGCCGCTCCGGACGGGGCTCGCGAGAACCGGTTCGAGCCGGACGCCCGCCGCGTCACCGAAACCGGGCCGCTCCGCCTCCGGGTGAGCCTCGGACCCCAGGAGGACTGCTTCACCGAGGACTGCGTGCGCCGCCTCGCCGAGCTCAGCTTCACCGTCTCGAACGACTCGAACCGGATGGGGGTCCGGCTCGACGGGCCCATCCTCGAACACCGCGAGGGCATGAAGGAGATCGTCTCGGACGCCAATCCCCACGGGACGATCCAGGTGCCTCCGGGAGGCCATCCCATCGTCATGGGCGCCGACCAGGGCATCACCGGCGGCTATCCCAAGATCGGTTGCGTGGTGGCACCCGATCTGGCCCGCCTCGCCCAGGCGCTCCCGGGCGCCGAGGTTGGACTGGACGTCATTTCGCTGGATGAGGCCCGCGAGACCACGCTCGCCGACCTTGCGCGGCGGCGGGAGGGGAGATGATTTGGCGAGGGGAGACGCCGGTGATCTTCCCCGCATGAGTTTCGGAACCCGGAGCCGACCCGGAAACGGCCGCTCTCCGCTCGGTCCGGGTCGGCGTGCGCCCCGCGCCCGTCCTGACGGGCCCGACGCGGTTCGGCTGGCCATCACCCTGAAGGACATCCAGCCCGCGCCGCGCCGGGTGGTGGACGTCCCGTTGTCTCTCACGCTGGCCGCGCTCCACAACGTCATCCAGGCCGCCTTCGGCTGGTGGGACTACCACCTGTGGGAGTTCCAGGTCGGAAACTGGCGAATCGCCGTGCCGGACCCGGAGGATGCGGCGTACCCGGATCCCCGGCCCTTCGCCGACGCCCGCCGGTATCCGCTCTCGCGGTGTATCACCTGGGGCGTGGAGACGATGGTCTATCTCTACGATTTCGGGGACGACTGGCAACACGAAGTCCGGCTGGAGGAGACGTTCAAGGCCGACGACCTCTACGCTCTGCCGGCGTTTGTCGAGGGCGCCTGGGCGGCGCCCCGCGAGGACAGCGGCGGCGTGCGTGGGTTTGCCGAGTTCAAGCAGGCGGTCGCCGATCCTTTCCACGAGGAACGCGAGGAACTCCTCGTCTGGTACGGCGGGCCCTTTGATCCGGCGAATATCCATGAGGACCAGGTCCGGGAAGGAATGGCGCGGATCCGCGCCTACCGGATGGCTCGCCGCCGCAAGGCCCGGCGGCCCGGCGGCACCCCCTGCTGAGCCTTTACGTCAGAAATCGTCCAGCAGCTTCCCGAGCGCGACCGCCCGAACGTTCCCCGCTAGCGGGAACGAATCGGTCCCGGCGTGGATCACGTCCAGCCGCGAAAGGCCGAGATCGTCCATCGCCGAACGCATGGCACGCGTGCACCGCGGGGCCGTTGTCCGCTTGATCTCGAAACCGCGGAGGCGGCCGCCTTGCTGAATCACCAGGTCCAGTTCGGCCCCGGCGTGCGTCCCCCAGAAATAGCAGGATGCCGTGGGGACGCGGAGGAGCCGCAGGATGCACTCGATGACGAAACCCTCCCACGAGGCGCCGATTTTGGGATGGCGCTCCAGGTCACGTTTTGTCCGGATGTCGAGCAGACGATGGAGAAGGCCGGAGTCACGGAGGTAGATCTTGGGAGTCTTGACCTGGCGTTTCTTGAGGTTCGCGCTCCACGGCTTCAGGCTGCGGACCATGAAGACCGATTCGAGCGCCTCGAGATAGCGGCGCACCACGTTATGGGAGACGCCGAAGGCCCGCGCGAGTTCCGAGCCGTTCCACACCTGGCCGTGATAGTGGGCGAGCATTCTCCAAAACCGCTCCATCGTCACGCCCGGGACGGAGATGCCCAGCGCGGCGAGGTCCCGGGCGAGGAAGGTCTGGACGAAGTCGTCGCGCCAGCGGTAGCTGGCGGCGGCGTTCCGGGCCGCGAACGAACGGGGGAAGGCGCCGCGAACCCAGAGGCGCTCATGGGCTCGGGGTCCGACTTCGATCAGGTCGAATCCGGAAAGTTCGTAGTGCGCAACGCGGCCGGCGAGGGTCTCCGAACTCTGGCGCAGCAGGGCGGGAGAGGCGCTTCCCAGCAGGAGGAAGCGGGCGGGAGTCCGCGGCCGGTCGGCGAGCACCCGCAGGGCGGGAAAGAGGTTGGGCCGCCGCTGTACTTCGTCAAGGACAACGAGTCCGCGAAGCGGTTCCAGAGCGAGAAACGGGTCGGCGAGCCTCGCCACGTCGCGGTCGTCCTCGAGGTCGAACCGGTGCGCTCCCCGGGGCCATGACGCCGCAATCTCCTTCGCCAGCGTGGTCTTGCCCACCTGCCGAGCGCCGAGCAGGAGCACCGCGGGACTCTCCCGAAGGAGACGAACGATGGCCTGCCGATGCGCTCTGCGAGGGACCATATTGGTCAATTTTAGCATTGAAAATTGAACATGTAACGTGCAATGTTCAATGCTATAGAGAACGGATCTCTTTGACGCGGGATCGCGCCCCGGCGGGCCCTCAGACGTTCCGGGCGGGTCCGATCTCGGCCGAAACCCCGAAGAGATCCCCGATCTTCTCCTTGAGCAGGTCCCGTGTTTCGCGGAACCGCTTGAGCATCTCCTCCTCGCCCCACGCCTCGGCGGGATCCTCGAGCGGCCAGTGGAGTTTCCGCACCTTGGCGGGCACCACCGGGCACACTTCCTCGGCGCAGAGGGTGACCACCAGGTCGGCGCGCTCGAGGTGGATCTCGTCCATCCCTTTCGAGCGGGCGCCGCTGATATCGATGCCCACCTCGTCCAGCACCCGCACCGCCATCGGGTGGACCTGCCAGGGGTTCGACCCGGCGCTCAGCACGATCGTCCCGGCGGGCGCGATGCGCCGCGCGACCGCCTCGGCAAGCTGGCTCCGCGCCGAATTGGCGACGCAGAGAAAAACGATGGTCCGGGGGACGCTTCGGTCGCGGTTGGCCACGGTCGGCGCGGATTCTATGGGCGTTATTCTTCGCGCCTTCCCGGGATCACCCGCGCCTCTCCCGGAAGCCCGTTCTTGCCGGGCTGATTCCGGGGTTTCCGGCCGCGGATCCGTCCCGCTCCGCCCCTCATCCGATGTTCCGACGAGCGCCGTCTCCTGCCCCTTCGCGCCGGCGAGGTCCTGGCGTCGGGAAGCGGGCCCTGCTCGCCGCCGCGGCCCTCCTGCTCGCCTTCGCCGGCTGCGGCGAACCCGAGGTGCGCGACGAGCTCTCGGCGACCCGGGAGATCACCCCGCCGCCGGCCGCGGCTCCCGCGGAGGACGACTCCCGTCCCGTGCTCGTCGCGTTTGGGGACAGCCTCACCGCCGGCTACGGAATCGAAGTCGACGAGGCCTGGCCGGCGCGCCTCCAGGAACGCCTCGACCGGGAGGGGTTCGAGTACCGCGTGGTGAACGCCGGCGTGTCCGGAGAGACCACCTCGGGCGGGCTGCGCCGCCTCCCCTGGGTGCTCGACCGGAACCCGTCCGCCGCACTGGTGGTCATCGCCCTCGGCGGGAATGACGGGCTCCGCGGTGTCCCGGTGGACGTGATGATGGACAACCTGGGCGGCATGATCCGGGAAGCGGAGGGGCGCGGCCTCACCGTGCTGCTGGCCGGGGTTCCCGCGCCTCCCGAACTCGGCCGGGACTACGAGGACGGCTTCGCCGAGACCTTCCGGGAAGTGGCGGAAGACACCGGCGTCCCGCTGCTGCCGAGCCTGCTCGAAGGCGTGGCGGGCGTGGCCGAGCTGAACCAGCGCGACGGGATCCACCCGACCGCCGAAGGGGCGCTCCGGCTGGCCGCAAACGCTTTCGCCGCCCTCCGGCCCCTGCTCACGGAACCTCCGGGGGCCACCGCCGTTCCCTGATAGAGCGCCCGTCCATCCATCCGCGAGTGACCAAGACAAAGGATCCGAACCCGTCGTGATGATTCTGGCGACCGGCCTCGAGAAGACGGTCAAGAGCGGCGACCGCGACCTCACCATCCTCAGCGGACTCGACCTCTCGGTTCCCGCGGGCGAAATCGTCTGCGTCCGGGGACCTTCGGGGAGCGGAAAGTCCACGCTGCTCGGCCTGCTCGCCGGGCTCGACCATCCGACCACGGGCACCGTGGAGGTCGCCGGCACCGACCTGACCGGCCTCGACGAAGAGAGCCTCGCGCAGTTCCGGTCGAGGAACATCGGCTTCGTCTTCCAGTCCTTCCACCTGCTGCCGAACCTGACCGCGCTCGAAAACGTGGCGGTGCCGCTCGAGATCGCGGGCGCCCGGGACGCGGTCGAGCGGGCGCGGGAACTCCTCGATTCCTTCGGCATCGGCGAACGCGCGCACCACCTGCCGTCCCAGATGTCGGGCGGCGAGCAGCAGCGGGTCGCGATCGCCCGGGCGGTCTCGAACGAGCCGCGCGTGGTGTTCGCCGACGAGCCCACCGGCAACCTCGACGAGGAAACGGGGGCCCGCATCGCGGAGCTGCTGGTGGGCGTCCGCGACCGCACCGGGGCCACCGTGCTGGTTGCGACCCATGACACGGAGCTCGCCGCCCGCGCCGACCGCCGGCTGCTGCTGCGCGGCGGCCGGCTGCACGACGACGTGAGAACCCCGGAACCCGCCTCCGAACCCGCCCTGGCGGCGGTCTGACCGCCGGCCGCAGCGAGGTCCACCATGCGGTTCGCGGTCCGGATGGCGCTCCGGGAACTGAGGTCGTCCGCCCGCCGGCTGGCGCTCTTCTTCATTGCGGTCGGCATCGGCGTCGCGGCGATCGTGGTGCTCCGCTCGGCGGCGGACAGCCTGCAAGCGGCGCTGACCAGCGAGTCGCGCTTCCTGATGGCCGCCGACGTGACGGTCTCCACCGGGGAGGGCTTCACGGACGAGACCGAAGTCATCTTCGACGACGTGGCCTCCGGACATCCCCTGACCGGGGTGTCGCGTTCGGCCCAGATCGCGACGCTCGCGCGTTCCGCCGACGACCCGCTCCGGGGGGCGATGGTGGAGCTCAAGGGGGTGGACGGCGCGTTCCCGCTCTACGGCGAGATGGAAACGGACGGGGTGCGTTTCGGGCCGGAGCTGCTCGCCGGGCGCGGGGCGCTGGTCCGGCCCGAGGTCCGGGTCCGGCTGGGTCTCGAGGTCGGGGATCCCATCGTCCTCGGCGGCGAGCCCTTCGAGGTCCGCGGCGACCTGCTGGCCGAGCCGGGCGCGGGGATCGACTTCTTCCGCCGCGGGCCGCGGGTGCTGGTGGCGCTCTCCGATCTGGAGGGGACCGGGCTGCTGGACATTCCGGAGCGCGCCCGCTGGGAGGTCCTGTTCGCGGTGGACAGCGAGGACGCGGTCGGCGGACTGTCCGCGGGTCTCCGCGCGGCGCTCGAGGACCATCCTGTCCGGGTCCGCACGTTCCGGCAGACGGGAGACCGCCTCGCCCGGCGCATCCGGCGCGGCGAGGACTACCTGAGCCTCGCGGGGTTCGTGATCCTGCTGCTCGGCGGCATCGGCGTCTTCAGCGTGGCGCGGGCGTTCACCCGCCAGAGCCTGCCCTCGGCGGCCATCGAGCGCTGTCTCGGGGTGCCCTCGCGCACCATCCTGCTGATCGCGCTCCTGCAGATGGCGGTGCTCGCCGGGTTGGCGAGCGCTTTCGGCATCGCCGCCGGCGCGGTGGCGCTCCAGCTCTTCATCCCCGAGGTGGAGGTGGGCGGCCTGCAGGTCGCGGCGCGGCTCACCCCCGCGGCGGCGATCCAGGGCGCGCTGACCGGGGGTCTCGTCTCCCTGCTCTCCGCGGTCTTCCCGCTGTTGCCGCTCCGCCGCGTGCGTCCGCTCGGGCTGCTGCGGAGCGGGGACATGCTGGACGAACGGGGGTCGAAGGGCGCGCGGAGGCTCGAGGGGGCGGTGGCGGCGGGCGCCGCGCTCGTGTTCTTCGGGTTCGCGGGCTGGCAGTCGGGATCACTCCGGATCACCCTCGCGGTCACCGGCGGGTTCATCCTGGTGGCGGTACTGCTCTGGATCCTCGGCGGCCTCATCCTCCGCGGCCTGACGCCGCTCGCCTCCGCCCGCACCTTCGCGGTGCGCCACGCGGTGCGGACGGTGCTCCGGGGTGCGCGGCAGATCCGGGTGGTGCTGGTGGCGCTCGGGGTGGGGGTGTTCCTGGTGCTCGCCACGGTGGGCATCGAGCGGAACGTGCAGCGCGAGTTCACCTTCCAGGAGAGCAGCGACGATCCCGATCTCTTCTTCCTGGACATCCAGGCCGACCAGGTCGAGGGCGTCCGCGCGAACGCCGCGGCGCGCGGGATTCCGGACATCAACCTGATTCCGGTGCTCCAGACCCGGATCCACGGGATCTTCGGCCGCGACGTGCACCTCGAGGACCGGGCCGCGGTGCGGCGCGCCGGCGGCCTGTCCCGGGAATACACGGTGAGTTCGCGCGACTGGCTCGAAGACAACGAGATCGTCACCGAGGGCGAGTTCTGGGGCGAACGGCCGGCCGGCGGCGCCGAGGTGTCCATCGAGAACTGGGTGCAGGAGGACCGCGGTGTCCAGCTCGGCGACACGATGCGCTTCGAGATCATGGGCGAGACGCTCGATGCCCGGGTCACCTCGATCCGCGACGTGGAGTGGCGGAACGCCCGGAACGGCGGCTTCACCTTCCTCTTCCATCCGGACAGCGTGGCGCACTTCCCCATGTCCTACGCCGGTTTCGTCCGGGGGCCCGATGACGTGGTCGAGCGGGCGCGCTTTCAGGGCGCGGTGGTCGGCGAATACCCGAACGTCTCGGTGGTGGATCTCCGCGACGTGCTGGACACCATGCAGCAGGTGGCGGACAGCGTGGCCCTCGCCATCCGCATCGTGGGGCTGATCGCGCTGGTCGGCGGCCTGCTCATCCTGATCGGAACCGTCGCAGTGCATATCGGCGCCCGCCGCCGCGAGACCGCGGTGCTCCGGGTGTTCGGCGCGGGCCGCAACCGGGTGGTGGCGATCACCCTGCTGGAGCACAGCGTCATCGGCGCGGTGGCCGGCGCCGCCGCCGCCCTCGGCGCCTCGGCGACCGCCTTCTTCGTAGTGCGCGAGATCATGCAGCTCCCCTTCGAGGCCGATCCGTCCCTGATCCTCTTCGCGATCGTGCTCGCGGCGCTCGGCGCCGCCGGAGTGGGCGCCCTCGCCGCGGTGGACATCCTCAGGCGCAAACCCCTCGGCGTCCTCGCGGACTAGCAGGGCAGGGAACCCCGGCCTCCGGCCGACACCCGTCGTGTACAGCCCAGCGCAACGATCAAGACCTCACTCCCCGGCACGGCCCACCCGGCTTGGAACGCCGGCTTCAGCCGGCACCCGCGGCCGCCAGGCCGCGGAACCGCACCACGCAACCCACCCTCACTGCACAACGGCTCGGAATGCCGCCCGCCTGAAGCGGCCTACCTCCTCAGACGCGGAAACCGAGTTCCGCCGCCACCGTCCGCTGCCGTTCGTCCAGAGTGACGAACGTCACTTCATGAGGCCGCGGGAAGGCATAGAGCGCGGTGGCCACATGCCACACGTCGGCGCCCCGAAGATAGCCACCCGCGAGAACTCTCCGGATCTCCGATTCCAGGGGCCGGTTGGGGAACAGCCACTCCATCCGATCCAGAAATGCCGGCTCCAGAGCGCGGTTCTCTCTCGCGCACGCCGACCGAACCTCGGCCTCCAGCAGGTTCGACGAATAGAGCCGGTCATAGGAGCGAAGGCGGTCCGCTACTGCCGCGGCTTCACCTTCGTGGAACGCGACTGCGACGAGCGCCGACGCGTCAACGTAGGCCGCGTTCACTCGCGCTCATCCGCGGTCGTCCAGGAACCGCTGCAAAGCCCCGGGCCGGTGAGCAATCGGTTCGAGGGGCGCATTGCGGTCCCTGGCGCGCGCAATGACTCCCCGGCGCTCCAACTCGTCGAGATGCTCTTCGAGCGTCTTCTTCTCCTCGATGGGCCGGATCTCGGCCACCGGTTTCCCGTGGTAGGAGATCTGCACGGTGCGTCCCTCGCGGACCAGTCGCATGACTTCGGAAAAGCGGGCCTTCGCCTCGTAGGTCGAGTAGGTCAAGTTCATGTGGCCAAATGGACTAGTCAAACCAGTCAGACATGATCCTATCACGCCGCTGTACTGCCCGCGTCCCGCTTGCCGGGCCGAAGGTTCGACGCCGGCTGCCTCAGGTTTTCGCGCTACCCGCCGCGAGACTCTCGAGCCACGCCTCCGGGATCCGCACCGCGACCACTTCCCCCTCGGCGGTGACCACTCCGTCCGCCTCCACGCGCACCGCGACCCGCACCTTGCGGTCGGTGATCTCGGTCGCCCGGGCCCGCAGCGCGAGCTCCACCCCGAGCGGAGTCGGGTTGAGGTAGCTCACCCGGAGCGACCCGGTCACGAAGCGCAGCGGCGGATCGCTGTCCATCGGCCTCCCGGCAGCCCGGTAGGCCTCCCACGCCGCGGTTCCGGTGCCGTGGCAGTCCACCAGCGACGCGATCAGCCCGCCGTACACCGCTCCCGGGACCGCCGTGTGGAACGGCTCGGGCGTGAAGCGGCAGACCGCCTCGCCACTCTCGGCGAAGCTCCGGATCCGGTAGCCGTCCGGGTTGCGCGAACCGCACCCGTAGCAGTGCTGCGTCGCGGCGGGGTAGTAGTCCTGAAACGCCTTTCGCTCGCCGCCCGCGCTCATGCCGCGCGTACCAGGGCGACGAACAGGCAGCCCCAGGCGGCGATGAGGCAGAGGCCCCCGAGCGGCGTCACCGGACCGAGCCACGACGGCCCGCCCACCGCCAGCCAGTAGAGGCTCCCCGAGAACAGCACGATCCCGGCGGTCATCAGCGCCCCCGCCAGCCCGGCCGGAGCCCCGACTCCGGTGCGTACCAGGATCCCCACCGCCAGCAGGCCCAGCCCGTGGATCAGGTGGTAGCGGACCGCGGTCTCGAAGGTCTGGAGCGAGCGCGCCTCAAGCTGGGACGCCAGCGCGTGTGCGCCGAAGGCGCCGGCGACCACGCCGAACATCAAGGCGGCGGCGCCGACCGCAAGCCAGGGCATGCGGAGCCGCGATCAGCGCGCCTGCTGCCCCATCCGGAGCGGCCGCTGCGGGGTCATCGGCTCGTCGGGATAGAGCGACGCGACCTGGTCCGCGTAGCCGTTGAACAGCGGCGTCGGGAAGGGGGCCCGGTTGTCCAGCCAGTAGGACTCCGCCTGGCTCCAGCGCGGATGCGGGATGTTCGGGTTGATGTTCGACAAGAACCCGTACTCGTGCTGCTGCATCTCCCAGAAGAAGGGCGGTTGCCGCCTGGTCAACTCGATCTTGACGACCGCCTTCGGTCCCTTGTAGCCGTACTTCCAGGGGATCGCCAGCCGGATCGGCGCTCCGTGCTGGCGGACCAGCGGATCGCCGTAGATCCCGGTGACCACGAACGCCAGCGGGTTCATCGCCTCGTCCATCCGGAGCGCTTCGTGGTAGGGCCAGGGGTACCAGTTGCTCGAAGCGAGACCCGGCATCTCCTCGGGACGGTTCAGGGAGGTGAACGCCACGAACCGGGCGTTGCTGTTCGGCTCGACCGCGTTCAGGATCGCGGAGAGCGGGAACCCGGTCCACGGCACGTTCATCGCCCAGCGCTCCACGCAGCGGAAGTGGTAGATCCGCTCCTCGTGCTCGAACTCGAGGAGGTCGTCGAGATCGAAGGTGCGCGGCTTGCCGCACTCGCCGGTCACCTCGACGGCCCAGGGCACCGGCTGGTAGTCGCCGGCGAGCTTCCAGACGGCGCCGCCGCGCCCCGCGAGGAACTCGTAGAAGTTGTTGTGCGAACCCGCAACCTCGCGCGCCGTCAGTTCCTGGCGCTCGATCATCTCCGGGATCCGGTAGGCCTCGTTCTTCTTCGCGGGGAATACGTCGGGCCGGGAGTACGGGATCTCCAGCATCTCCGCGCCGTGGGCCTCGTTGGCGCAGGCGAGCGTGTAGGGCCCGACCAGCGCGGCGCTTCCGAGCGCCTTCACGATGGCCCGGCGGTTGAAGAAAACCCCGGGGTCGGTGATGGAGCCGCCGACGGGGCTCCTTTCGTAACGGATCCGCTTGGAAGTCTTGACAAGATGGCTCATTGGTACTCTCCCCCGGCTCCCCGCCGACGGCGAGGAAGCCGGCTCGCCAATGGTAGCCCGACGCCGGCTCCTCTCGCGGGTCGCCGGGACCACCGGGCGTCCAGTCCCCTGGCAGGCCGGTTTCTCCGAGTTTCACGCCGGCAAACACCATGACCTGGAGCCTCTGGACCGCCCCCCACGGGACCGTGTCGGTGCGCCCGCTGGAGGCGCTCACCGAGGCCGAGGCCCCGGCCTGGACCGACCGCCAGCCTCCCGGCCGGCTCGGGGCGACCGGCGCCCGCGGCGAGGAGGACCGGCTCGGCTGGGTGGATCTGCCGCTGACCGCCAGCCGGGAACACCCGGCATACGTCCAGCTCCGCGAGGAACTGCTCGCCGAGGGTTTCAAACGCCTCGTGGTGGTCGCGATGGGCGGCTCGGGCCTCTCCCCGCAGGCGCTCATCGCCGGACTTCCCCGGGGCCGCGGACTCGAAGTGCAGTTCCTCGATGGCCTCGCGCCGGCAGCGGTGCGGGAGACCCTGATGCCGGGCCGCCTGCCGAAGACCGTGTTCCTGGTCGCCTCGAAATCGGGAACGACGGTGGAGACCCGCGCCCTCGAGGCGGTGATCTTCGAGGCGCTGCGCGACGCGGGAGCCGTCCCCGGCAAGCAGTTCCTCGCTGTCACCGATCCCGGAACGCCGCTTTACCGGTGGGCCGAGACGGCCGGATACCGGGCGCGATTCGCTGGCGGATTCAACGTTGGCGGGCGCTTCTCCGCTCTCAGCGCGTTCGGGCTCCTGCCGGCGGCGCTCGCCGGGTGCGACCTGGAGGAGGAGCTGAACGGGGTCCGCCGGGTCCGCGAGGCGCTCGATGCGGACGGCGTGGGGGCCGAGCCCGCCTTCCGCCTCGGTGCGCTGCTCGCCGGACAACGGGCGGCGGGACGCTGGCAGCCACACCTCACCGCGGCCCCCGGGTGGGAAGGGACGCTCCCCTGGCTGGAGCAGCTCTTTGCGGAGAGTACGGGGAAGGAGGGCACCGGGGTTCTGCCGATCGTCTGCGAGCAGCCGCATCCGGAGCGGCTGGCGAACACGACCCTGGTGATCCACGTGGGCCCGGCGGAAGGCAAGGACCGGGAACGGCTCGAGGCCGGCGCGCTCGCCGGAACCCCGGCGATCCATTGCCCACCGGACCGCTCCGGCCACCTGTCCTTCGTCTACCGCTGGCAGATCGCGGTTGCGGTCGCGGCCTTCCGGATGGGAGTCGATCCCTACGACCAGCCGGACGTCGAGGGCACGAAAGTCGCCGCCCGGCGGCTGGCGGGGAATCCGGGCTCCGCTCCCCGGCCCGCCGCGGTTGCCGATTCCGACGTCAAGGAGTTCCTTCAGCAGGCCGCGAAGGGCGGGCTCGTGGTGAACGCCTTCGGCCACCGGAGTCGCATGTCCCAGGGGCTGGTCCACGCGCTCCAGCGGCAGCTCGCGGCACATTTCCGGGTAACGCCCGCGATCGGGTTCGGGTCGGGGCTCCTCCACTCGCTCGGCCAGATCGAAAAGGGAGGACCACCGGACCTCTCGGTCCTGATGCTCACCTGGGACCCCGGGCCCGACGTTCTCGTCCCGCCGAGCCCCGAGTTGCCGGCCGCGCTGGGCGGGCTCGGGATCGGCGCCTTCGCCCGCCTCCAGGCCGCCGCGGACTACGAGGAACTCAGGCGCCGCGGCCGCCGCGTGCTCTGGCTGGACGGCGCCCTGCCGGGTTCGGGAGGTCTCGCGGAGCTGACCACGCGGCTGACGACGCTGGCGCACCCCTGATGTCCTCCGATTACCGGGCGATCCGCCGGGAGAACGAACGCGAGTACGGAACGGGCGTCCGTGACTACGGCGGCAAGCTTCTCCCCCACCGTTACGGCGATCGCACCCACTTCATCTACGAGTTGCTGCAGAACGCGGAGGACGCTCTCGCGAGGCGGGCGTCCGGGTCCGGTCCGCGTTCGGTTCGCTTCCAGATCAGCCCTGGCGAACTGTGCGTGCGCCACCACGGCCTGCCTTTCGACGAGGCGGACGTGCGCAGCATCTGCGGGATCGGCCAGAGCACCAAGGATTCCGGACTGACCGGGATCGGCCGCTTCGGCATCGGCTTCAAGTCCGTGTACGCCTATACCGACCGGCCCGAGGTGCATTCGGGAGCGGAAGACTTCGCCATCGAGCACTATGTCCTGCCGGTGGCGGCTCCGGCGAAGACGCCCCGTGGCGAGGACGAGACCGTCTTCGTTCTTCCCCTCCGGGACGAGGCCGACGCCCGGGAGATCCGGGGGGCCGTGCGCCGTCTCGCTCCCCGGGCGCTGCTGTTTCTTCGCGAGATCGAGGAGATCGAGTGGCGGGTCGAGGACGGCGACTCGGGTTTGTACCTTCGCCAAACCGATTCGGACACGGATATCCGGCGGGTCAGGCTGGTGGGTGAAGCCGACGGGCAGCGGGAGACCGAGGCGAGCTGGCTGGTCTTCGCGCAGGCCCTGCCGCGCTCGCCGGACGGAGTGGCGCGTCACGTGGAAGTGGCCTTCCGCATCGGGGAGGACGGCCGCGTGGAGCCGGTCCCCGAACGCGACACGCCGCTCTTCGCGTTCTTCCCCACGACGCTCCCGACCGGCCTTCGCTTTCGGGTCCAGGGGCCGTTCCGCACGACCCTCGCGCGGGACAACGTGCCCGCCGGCGACGCCTGGAACGAGCGTCTCGTCCAGACCGCGGCGGAGGTCCTGGTCGAGGCGCTCCGGTGGCTGCGGGATCGGAGCCTGCTCGACGCCGAGGCGCTTCGCGCGCTGCCGCTCGACCGTGACCGGTTCCCGGAAGGCTCCCTGTTCGCGCCGCTCCGGGAAGCCGTTGCCCGGGTGCTCCACGCGGAGCCCCTGTTGCCCGGCTTCGGCGGCGGGTACGTCGCCGGGCGCCGCGCCCGCCTCGCGAGCCCCAGGTGGCTCCGCGAGTTGTTTGGGCCGGACCAACTGGAGGCGCTGTTCGCGGGCTCGGGAGGCGCCGGTTGGCTCACGGAGGACATCCCGGCCGGACGGATGGACAACCTGAGCCGGGCGCTTCAGGACGAGGCCGGGGTGACCACGCTTCGGCTCGACGGTGTTCTCCGGCGCCTCGGCGCCGGGTTCCTGGAATCCCGGAGCGACGAATGGGTGCGCCGGCTCTACGAGGCCTTCGGCAGGCACGGCGTCCGGCAATCGCGGGTCGCGGACCTCCCGCTGGTGCGGCTCCGGGGCGGCGCGCACGTGCCGCCCTTCGCGGACGGCCGGCCTTCGGCTTTCCTTCCCGGTCCGCCCGGCGGCGCGACCACCGGTCTGCCGGTGGTGCGGGAAGCCGTAATCGACACGCACGATGCCCGGGCCTACCTGCGCGAACTCGGCCTTTCCGAGCTGGACCCCGTGGCACGGGTGCTGCGCAAGGTGATGCCGAAGTACCGGTCGGGGCTCGGGGTCGGTGACCAGTTCGAATACACCGAGGACATCGAGGACCTGGTACGCACGCACCGCACCGCCTCCCGGCCGGAGCGCCGCCGGCTGGAGCGCGAACTGCGGCGGCTGGCCTTCGTGCGTTCGGTGGACGCTCGGGGCGGCGGCCGGCGGCTGTCGCGGCCGGACGCGGTCTGGTACGCGACCGCCGCGCAGCGGGACCTCTTTGCGGACCTGCCGGCGGTCCGGTTCGTGGACGACGGCTGTTCGGTGCTCATGGAGGAGGGAGGACGGCTCCTGCTGGGCGCGTGCGGGGTGCGGCCACTTCTCGAGCCGTACCTGGAGGAGCAGCCGCAACTCGCGACGGAAGATCGGGAGCAGATCCGGAGCCGGGCCCGGCGGCCGGATCCGAAGGGCGGCATCGCCTGCATCGAGGACTGGAACCTGCGCGGACTCGATGCGCTGCTCGCGGGGGTCGCCCGGATGCCGGCCGCGGAGCGGGCACGGCGGCGTGAAATGCTCCGCCGGGAACTGGAAGGCCTGCCGGAGATGCATGACCTGGCGGTCCGCTCCGGCAAGTACGAGTGCGATACCCGCGACGGATCGCCCGTTGCCGTCCAGGTGCCGGCCGCGTGGATGCGCCGGCTTACGCTCAGCGCCTGGGCGCCCGAAGCGCGCCCGCTCGTACGCATCGGTCCGCCCGAGCGGGCGGCGCCCAGCCGTTTCGAGCCGCCGGTGGAGATGCTCCCGGCCGAGGTCCGCGACGCTCCCGACGAGGGAGAGCGGAAGCGACGGCTAAACGTTGAGCAAAGGGCGATCGGACTCATCCTGGAACGGGAGAACTGGCTGCGCGCCGCGCCGGACAACCCGGGCTTCGACCTCTACCGGAGGGACGAGGCGGGACGGACGGCGCTGCTTTGTGAAGTCAAGGCGCTCAGCGGCGCCCTTGATGACGCTCCCGCCCAACTCACCTCGAACGAATTCCGGTGCGCCTGGGAGCACCGCCGCAACTACTGGCTCTACATCGTGGAGAACCTTGCCGGGGAGGAGCCGCGGATCGTGCGCATCCAGGATCCGGCGGGGGTTGCTTTCCGCTTCGCGTTCGGCCCGGAGTGGCGGGCGCGGTCTCAGCCGCCACCGTGACGATGTCCGGCCTCGGCGCGACGGCGGCGGTCGAGCTGGCTCGCCTGATCGCCCGGCGCGAGGTCTCCGCGGTGGAGGTGATGCAGGCCTGCCTCGCACGGATCGGGGAGGTCAACCCGCGCCTGAACGCCATCGTGACGCTGCTCCCGGAAGCGGAGTTGCTCCGCGAGGCGGAGAAGGCCGACGCCGCGGTGGCCGCCGGTGAGCCGCTCGGGCCGCTCCACGGCCTCCCGGTCGCCCACAAGGACCTGACTCTCACCCGGGGCATCCGGACGACGTTCGGATCACCCATCTTCGCCGACTTCGTCCCCGAGGAGGACGCGCTGATCGTGGAGCGGTTGCGGGCGGCCGGGGCCATCACCATCGGCAAGACCAACACCCCCGAGTTCGGTGCGGGTTCCCAGACCTTCAACGCGGTCTTCGGTCCCACCCGCAACCCGTGGGACGAGACGAAGACCTGCGGCGGCAGCAGCGGCGGCGCGGCGGTGGCGCTCGCCACCGGGATGGTCCCGATCGCCGACGGCAGCGACTACGGCGGCTCGCTCCGCAACCCCGCCAGCTTCTGCGGGGTGGTCGGGCTCCGGCCCTCGCCGGGCCGGGTGCCGGTCTGGCCGGACGAGACCCCCTGGTATCCGGTTCCGGTCCAGGGGCCGATGGCGCGGAGCGCCGCCGATGCGGCCCTCATGCTCAGTGCGATCGCCGGGCCGGATTCCCGGGCGCCGCTTTCGCTTCCCGATCCGGGCGCGGTCTTCGGTCGGCCGCTCGAGCGGGACTTCGGGGGAGTCCGCGTGGCGTGGAGTCCGGACTTCGGGGGCGTCCCCTTCGATCCGCGGGTTCCGGCGGCGCTCGCCCCGGCGCGGGACGGGCTGGAGGCGCTCGGCTGCGAGATCGAGGACGCCGCGCCGGACATGAATGGCGCGGCCGAGGCGTTCGACCGCTGGCGGGCCTGGTACTTCGAGCTCAACTGGGGCCCGCTGCTCGACCGCCACCGGGAATCCATGAAGGACACGGTCATCTGGAACATCGAGCAGGGCAGGGCGCTCGGCGCTCCGGACCTCGCGGAGGCTTCCCGCCGGTGGACGGCGCTGCTGCGCCGGGCGCGGACGTTCTTCGGGCGCTACGAGTTCCTGGCGCTGCCGGTGTCCCAGGTTCCGCCGTTCGACATCGCGCAGGAATACCCCACCGAGATCGCCGGCGTGCCGATGCGGACGTACACCGACTGGATGGCGTCCTGCGCCTGGGTGTCGCTGCTGGGGTGTCCGGCCGTCTCGGTCCCGGTCGGGAAAACCCCCGAAGGGCTGCCCGTGGGCCTCCAGATCGTCGGCCGTCCCCGGGACGACTTCGGGGTCCTTCAGTTGGCCCACGCGCTGGAGGGCGCGCCACCGGTCGAGACAGTGGCGGCTGCCGCGCGAATCCGGCACCCTTAGGTTTTCAGGGAGCACCGAAGCATGACGACCCGGAACTGCAAGCGACGGACACCCCTCGCGCTCTTCGCCCTCCTCGCGGCCTGCGCCGCGCCGCCTCCTGCCGAGGATCCTCCTCCCCCCGGCGCGACGGCCCACGCAGGGGCGGCCTTCGAGATCACCGAGGTCCGGCCCGGCATCTGGCATGCCGTGGGGACCGGCGCCATGAACGTGGGCGCGAACGCGGCCATCGTGGACCTCGGCGAGTCGCTGCTGCTGGTGGACTCCCACATCACCCCGGCGGCGGCCTGGGTGCTCCTCCAGGAGCTTTCGCCGCTGACCCCCAAGCCGGTCCGCTACGTCGTGAACACCCACTTCCACTTCGACCACATCCACGGGAACCAGGTCTTCGGCGACGAGGTGGAGATCCTCGGCCACGAGGCCACCTACACGGTGGTTGCCGCCGGGGGATCGAACTCCGGGACCGCCTGGGACGCTTTCGTGGGAACGCTGCCGGAACAGATCGCGACGCTCGAGAGCCGGCTGGAGGCGGCGGCGGAGGCCGACCGCGCCGAGATCGCCGACGCGCTGGCGAGGACCCGGGCGTATCAGGAAGCGACCGCGAGCATCACTCCGGTGCCGCCCACCATCACCCTCGAGCGCCGCCTGACGCTCCACCGGGGCGGGCACGAGATCCAGTTGCTGTTCCTCGGGCTCGGGCACACCGCCGGGGACGTGGTGACGTTCCTGCCCGGACAGAGGGTGCTGATCACCGGCGACCTGATCCCCTTCGGCCTGCCGTTCATGGGGGACGGGTATCCCGAGTGGGGCGAGACGATCCGCAGCTTCGCGGAGCTCGACTTCAATCTGGTGCTCCCCGGTCACGGCCCGCCCTTCGAGGACAAGGCAAAGCTCGAATACCTCGCGGCCTATCTCGACGACTTCTGGGCGCTGGCCGAAGCGGCCCACGCCGAGGGAGTCTCCGCGGAAGAAGCCGCGGCGAACATGGATCTCACCGCCCACGCGGAGCACTTCCCGTCCGTCACCGAACCGGGAGCGCCCCTGATCGCGGTCGAACGCGCCTACCGCCTCTTCGACGTCCGCGCCCTCACCGCCGAGCAGTAGGAGCGCTCGGAGCGCCGGCCTCCGGCCGGCATCGACCGCCGAGAGGCGGTCGAAACCGCGCATCGCAACCCACTCGCACAGGACGCGGGAAGGGAGCGCCGGCTTCCAGCCGGCACCCGCTGCGCTTCGGAGCGCCGGCCTCCGGCCGGCATCGACCGCCGAGAGGCGGTCGAAACCAGACAACCCCATCCTCCTTCACAGCCACCCCCCTCGAAACACCACCCTCCGGTACAGCCCATACGGCTTGAAACGTCGGCTTCCAGGCCGGCGCCGCGACCCGCGAGGACCGCGAAGCCGCCCAGGCGCCGACCGAGAAAAAGCGCCCTAACTAAGGTGCCTGGAACCCCGCCTCCCGGTGCGAGCCGTCACAAAACGGCTTGTTCTTCGAATGCCCGCACCGGCAGAGCTTTCCCCGGTCGAGCGTGACCCGCGCGCCCCCGCGGCCGGAGATGGTGAGGGGGCCCCGGAAGGCCAGCGGTCCGTTCGGGTAGGGGGTAAAGCGGACCGGAGCCGACTCGTCGTCGATCTTCGGCGCTGGCCCGGACTGGGGGCCGACCGCTGCCTCGCAGCGGAACCCAACCCGCTCGTGCGACTGGTCGCAGAGGGGTTTGTTCTCCGAATGCCCGCAACGGCAGAACGCGACCCGCGTGTCCTTCACGACCTCCCCGCCCGGCGCCTCCTCGATCTCGAGCTTCCCCCGCGCGTAGTACGGCCCGTCCGCGACCACGGAGACCGAGTTCTTCTTCCGCGGTTCCTCGGGCAGGACGGTCGCGGCCGCG
>LXNJ01000305.1_pt1 | contig 35611 bp, 25 predicted proteins | sample 809081 | NCBI WGS metagenome assembly LXNJ01 (sample SAMN04870510, study PRJNA318959) | sponge metagenome | biome: sponge; feature: marine sponge reef; material: water | host: Petrosia ficiformis | place: Greece: Milos, Mediterranean Sea | collected 2013-05-29 | depth 5-7 m | reverse complement strand
AAAGATTCAGAGGCTGAAAGGGGTGCGCTGGCAAGGAATGACGAAGCAATGTGGCAGGCCCCACATAATGAGGAATGACACGGTCAGCGTGCCCCTCTCAGCCTCCCGAAGGGCGTTTCACGTTCGCGACGCCCCGAATTCGCAGTGTTTCCCGCTGATTCCGATGATGAAATCATGATATCCTGTACTTGCGAACGTGAAGCGCTGAACGAAGTGGACTTGATCAGAGCATCCTTTAGAAGGCGTCCGTCTACCCGAAAAGGGCGCGCAGGTACTCGCGTCGCATCTTTGCAATGGCGGCGATGGAAATTTGCTTCGGACATACGGCCTCGCATTCCCCGTGATTCGAGCAATCTCCGAATCCCTCGGCTTTCATCTGCTCTACCATGCGCACGACCCGTTCCTTGCGCTCCACCTGACCTTGCGGCAGGTGCGCAAGGTGGGTCACTTTCGCGCCCGTGAACAAGGAGGCGGATGCGTTCGGGCATGATGCGACGCAGGCCCCGCAACCGATGCACGTGGCGAAATCGAATGCCTCGTCTACATGTTCCTTCGGAATGGGAAGGCTGTTCGCATCCGGCGCCCCGCCCGTATCGACGGAGACGTAGCCGCCCGCTGCGATAATGCGGTCGAACGCGCTGCGATCCACCACCAGATCCTTGATAATGGGAAAAGCGGTGGCGCGGAAGGGTTCGACGACAATCGTATCCCCGTCCTTGTAGTGCCGCATATGCAACTGGCACACGGCCGTAGCTTTCATGGGGCCATGCGCAATGCCTCCCACCATGAGTCCGCAAGAGCCGCAAATGCCCTCGCGGCAATCGTTGTCGAATTCGACCGGGTCTTCACCTTTTTTGATGAGTTCCTCGTTCAACACGTCAAGGGCCTCGAGGAAGGACATGTCCTCGTTCAGGTCCTCGATCCTGTAATCGACCAGTTTCCCCTTTGCGTCCGGGCCGGACTGCCGCCAGACTTTCAAGTGTATGGTCATTGCTTGCGACATGCGGCTGCGAAATGGTTCAGTGCTTCGACAAACATTCTGTGTTATTTGTAACTCCTCGTAGACAAATCGACCGCTTCAAACGATAGCGTCTCCTTGTGCAGCGTCGGAGATGCCGCATCTTCCGTAAATTCCCATGCGGCCACGTACGTATACTCTTCGTCCCGGCGCAGTGCCTCGCCTTCTTCCGTTTGATATTCCTCGCGGAAATGGGCGCCGCACGATTCGTCCCGATGCAGGGCGTCCCGGGCCATGAGTTCGCCCAGTTCGAGAAAGTCCGCTACGCGGCCTGCAAATTCGAGGTTCTTGTTCAGGGTGTCTTTCCGACCGGGCACGGATACGTTTTTCCAGTATTCGGCGCGCAGATCTGCAATGGCGTCAATGGCGTGCCGGAGCCCCTTCCGGTTGCGGGACATACCTACATCGTTCCACATGATCTGTCCAAGTTCCCGGTGAAACTCTGTGACCGTTTTATCGCCCTCGACATGGAGCAGTCGCCGGATACGGTCCTCGGCCGCCTTGGCTGCTTCGTCGAACGCCGCCTCGGAAATGTCCACCTTTCCGCTGCCGCCGCCGGAAGCGATGTAGTCCCCCACCGTCGAGGAAATGACAAAATAACCGTCGGCAAGGCCCTGCATGAGCGCACTGGCGCCCAATCGGTTTGCTCCATGGTCGGAAAAATTGGCCTCTCCCAGCACGAATAACCCCGGGATGGTGCTCATGAGACGGTAATCGACCCAGAGACCGCCCATCGTGTAGTGAACGGCAGGGTAGATACGCATCGGAACCCGGTACGGATTTTCACCCGTGATGCGCTCGTACATTTCGAAAAGATTCCCGTACCGTTCTCTCACTCCGGATTCTCCGAGACGCCCGATCGCATCCTCAAAATCCAGATAGACGGCTTGCTTCGTAGAACCCACGCCAAAGCCATCGTCGCATACTACCTTGGCAGCCCGCGACGCCACATCCCGAGGGACAAGGTTGCCGAAACCGGGATACCTCCGCTCAAGGAAATAGTCACGCTCGTCTTGCGGGATGTTTCCCGGGGAGCGGGTATCGCCGGCTTCCCGGGGCACCCAGACCCTGCCGTCATTGCGCAGGCTTTCGCTCATGAGCGTCAGTTTGGATTGGTACTGCCCCGACACCGGAATGCAGGTCGGATGAATCTGGGTGTAACAGGGATTGGCGAAAAAGGCGCCTTTCCGGTGGCATCGCCATGCTGCAGTGACGTTGGAATTTTTGGCGTTTGTGGACAAAAAATACACATTGCCGTAGCCTCCTGTACACAATAGCACGGCGTCGCCGGCATGGCGTTCCAGCTCACCGGTTACCAGATTACGTACTACAATACCCCGCGCCTGACCGTCCACGACCACGAGTTCGAGCATTTCCCTGCGAGGAAACATCTTCACCCCGCCGGTCCGAACCTGCCGTTCAAGCGCCTGATACGCGCCCATTAGCAGTTGCTGACCGGTCTGGCCTCTGGCATAGAACGTTCGCGACACCTGGGCTCCGCCAAAGGAGCGGTTATCGAGCAGACCGCCGTACTCGCGCGCAAACGGAACGCCTTGCGCAACGCACTGATCGATGATATGGTTGCTGACGGCGGCAAGACGATGCACATTCGCCTCGCGGGCACGATAGTCCCCGCCTTTGATCGTGTCGTAAAACAGACGCCAGACGGTGTCCCCGTCGTTCGGGTAGTTCTTGGCGGCATTGATGCCGCCCTGCGCAGCGATCGAATGAGCACGGCGGGGCGAATCCTGAATACAGAACACTTTGACATTGTATCCGAGTTCGGCCAGCGTGGCGGCGGCGGAGCCTCCGGCCAGTCCCGTACCTACTACGAGGATGTCATGCTTTCGCTTGTTTGCCGGATTGACGAGCTTCGCCCTGTCGAGATAGTTCTGCCACTTCTCTGCAATGGGGCCGGACGGAACGTGGGCTTCCAGCGTCATGATTGTGGAGTTACGGGGCGAAAAAATAAATGTACAGGGGCAGCACAATAAAACCTGCGGCAATGCCGACGGCGAGTAGAGCCGCGATTCCGTAGATCAACGGGGTCAGGCGCCGGTTCATGGCGCCCAGAGACTGGAGTGCGCTCCATACGCCATGGCGCAAATGAAATCCCAGCAAAACCATTACCCCTGTGTATCCGAACGCATAGATCGGGTGCCGGAACTTCTCTGTAACCAGACGCTTGAGGTCCCGGATAGGTTCACCATCCACTAGCAGGCTATACCCCTCTGCGATACCAGGACCGAACTTGAACGACTTGAGGTGGATCGCGAGAAAAACAAGCAGGACGACACCTGTCAGAATCATGGTTCGGGAACTCGGGGACTGCAAGCCGGGGCGCCCGGCGCTTCGGTAGGTGTCGTAGCTTTGCTTTCTGGCGCGACGCTTGCCGAGATAGATATTCACTCCGAGGATTGCATGGATCACGAGGCAAATCAGGAGCACAATCTCGACCGCGTAGAGGAGTGGCCCTGTGCTCAGTAACTTGTGCGCGTATTCGTTGTAGGCCTCGCCTGCGCCGAAATAACTCAGGTTACCCGCCATATGGAGTATAACAAACCCCGCCCACGCGAAGCCGGTAACCCCGGTCAGTACCTTTTTTCCGACGGAAGAGGAAAGGGCCGACCGAAGACCGGGTTTGTCGTGTTTAATCCGGGGCGTCATGGTGCAGGGCTTTCTGCGCCTCGTCAGGGTGTATCGGGGATGCAAAAAAGGATGCTAAGAATAATAAATATCAGGTTCCATTGGATTATTACAAACTTTGTGAATATACTGTCTATTGTCCAAAAATGACCCACATGCTTTGGTGAAAGGGCGTTTGCGGGGTATCTCGCGAAAAGCTCCGCCAAAGATCTGCACTTGAAAAACCACTCGCCATACGGAGGCCAACTATGACGATATTGCGTACGTTTTCCATAATGACCCTTGTGATTGCCTTAACGGCTCTTGTCGGCTGTGGGGGGCAGCAGGCCGATAGCGAAGACGCCATGATGGAAGGAGATGAGATGGAGATGGAAGGCCATGACATGGAGGATATGGATGCTGATGAGATGGAGATGGAAGGCCATGACATGGAGGATATGGATGCCGATGAGATGGAGATGGAAGGCCATGACATGGAGGAAGAGGGATAATCGGTTCGTCTGATTGATATCGCACGGTCCGCGATCAGGGGTAGACCCCGATCGCGGACCGCACCCCATTTACACCCCATCCATTTTCCTTCCTTTCTCCTCGTTTATTTGCGGAGAAAGCCGTTTATGCACGCTGCCTGATCGGGAGCGTGTGCTTTCCATGTGGGCCGACATACGCGGCCTTCGGGCGGATCAGCCTATTGTCGTTCCATTGTTCCTTCAAGTGAGCGCTCCAGCCTGCCGTGCGGCTTAATGCGAAGATGGGCGTGTACAGGTCGATAGCGATGCCCAGCATGTAGTAGATGGAGGCGCTGAAGAAATCCACGTTGGGATACAGACCTTTCTCCGCCTCCATGATTTCCATCATCTCCAGGCTCATTTCGTACCATTTCAGGGAGCCGATTTCCTTACCGAGTCCTTTACCCATGTCTTTAAGAATGCCGGCGCGCGGGTCCATTGTCTTGTAGACACGGTGCCCGAAGCCCATGATGCGTTCCTTCTTTGCAAGTTTTGCCGAAATATAGTCGGCGGGTCGTTGGCCGGACTTGTCGATTTCGAGCAACATGCGCATTACCTCCTGATTGGCCCCGCCGTGGAGTGGACCTTTCAATGCTGCAATGCCGCCTGTTATTGCCGAGTAGATATCCGATAGCGTTGCTCCGATCACACGGCTTGCAAAAGTAGAGGCATTTAATCCGTGTTCGGCATGAAGCACCAGGCATGCGTCGAATGTGCGTTCGGCCATCTCTCCAGGCCTTTCGCCGTTAAGCATGTAGAGAAAATTGTGCGCATGCGAACAATCCATGCGGGGAATTACCGGCTTTTTCCCTTTGCGCAACCGGTCGATCGCTGCAATAATCGAAGGAACGCGTGCGACAATCCGGATTGATTTTCTGTAGTTCGCTTCAGGCGATCCGTCGTCGGCCTCGTCGTCGAACAGGCTTAGGGAAGAAACCGCCGTCCGGAGGGCCGCCATGGGATTGGCGTGTTCAGGTATACGATCCAGAATACTCCATATACCTTCTGGCAAGACGAGAGCTGCTCGCAATTGTTCTTTTACCTGGTCGAGGCGGGCCTGATTCGGCAAGTCACCGTCCAGGAGGAGGCAAAAAACTTCCTCGTAAGAGGTGTTTTGGGCGAGATCGCGGATGTCGTAGCCGCGATAGAGCAGTTGTCCGATTTTTCCGTTGACAAAGGCAATGTGCGAATCCAATGCAACGACATCGGCCAGTCCCTGCCCTTTCGCCGACGGCGTATTTTCCGGTTTTTCGGGGTCCTTCGATGCGTTATTTTGAGAAGAGGATGGCATGGTGGGTTTACATTGTCTTTACGCGGTCGGCCCCGCACCGGGGCTGACCCTACATAGTATGGCGGCGAAAAACCGGTTTCGCAGAATGTCGAATCCTATACGGTACGCGTAAACCAGGACAAAGTGCCGGGTCGCTGCCGGGATCATTTATGCCGGACCGGCATGTAACATCACAGAAAATGTTGAATTTTCTTTAGCCACCCCGGCTGGGGTGCCGATTTTCACACACGACTTTTTACAATTTGTCAAGGAGCGCAGCACGTTGTCCTTGAGTCGGTTTTCCGATACTGTTTTCCACAAGCAGCGTACCTTGTGCGTTGCCTATGTGCGAGGCGGAGCGTCCATTCCGAATATTCCGCTTACCCGGCATATTCCAGTTGTCTGGCGATACTCCGAACCCGACGGCACAATCTTCGAAACGTGTTTCATGCATGTTCTTGCAACCATCGCATGGAATACTTGCCCGTCTCTACATGAAAATGCCGTTGGGACCGTATCGATCCATCGTTCAGGCGCACTATCCGGTCCGGCAGGCCCGAGTGCGCAGCACATCAACCGACTCATCGAAGGCGTGTGCTCACGTCTTGTATGGGTAAAGAAATTGTCATCAATGCAGAGAAGGCGCAAACGCGGATAGCCATCGTAGAAAATGGAAGTCTCGCAGAACTCTACATAGAGAACCCTGATAACTCCCGAACGATCGGCGACATTTACCTTGGCAGGATCTGCAAGGTTATGCCAAGCATCCAGGCCGCGTTCGTAGACATTGGGCGAAAACAGGACGCCTTTCTTCATTTTTCCGACCTGTCGGATGACATCGGACCGTTGCTTTCGTTCGTTGACGCAAAGCAGCCGGATGTATCTCGCACAGTCAATCAGAATCGGAAGCCGCCGAGAAAACGGGGCGCACGGCGCAAGCCGCACCGCGATCGCAGCGCATCCAGGCGCACCGACGAAAAAAATCGCGTTGCGCCGACAGCAAAGCTCCGTGCCCGGCGACGACTCGTACAACGCCTGTCGAGAAAGACCGATAAAAACAGACGATCCGGCGATCCGCCCGAAAAGTGTCTCAAGACCAACCAGCGCATTCTGGTCAAGGTTGTCAAGGAGCCGATCTCGAACAAGGGCAGCCGTGTTTCCACGGATATTTCGATGGCCGGACGCTTTCTGGTCCTCGTTCCGTTCGGGAACTATGTAGCGGTGTCCAAGCAGATTCATTCCTACAAGGAACGGCGACGGCTCAAAGCCCTTGCCAAAAGCCTCGTTCCTGCGGGCGTGGGCCTGATCGTGCGCACGGTGGCCGAGGGAAAAAATGCTAAAACGCTCGACACTGATTTAAGGCTTTTGCTTGATAAATGGCGCAAGATGGAACAGAAACTCGCGGGGCGTCCCAACCCGCCTATGCTGGTTCATCGCGACGTGAATATGCTCTCGTCGGTTATGCGCGATCGGTTCTCCGAAGATTACGACCGGGTGCTAATCGACAACGAGCGGCTCTACAGAAACGTCAGAAATTACATTCAGGCGATAGCTCCACAGATGGCCGACGCCATCCGGTATCACAACGGGAAGGAACATGTGTTCGAGGCGGTCGGCATTCACGCCGAAATACAGGAGGCGTTCGAGGGGCGCGTTAATCTTCCTGGCGGCGGGTATCTCTTTATCGAACATACGGAGGCCATGCATGTCGTGGACGTGAACTCCGGGAGGGCGGGGCGTGGGCTTTCTCAGGAGGAAAGTTCCGTAAAGGTGAATCTGGAAGCCGCCCGCGTCATCGCCAGGCAAATTCGCCTGCGGGATCTCGGCGGTATCATCGTGGTCGACTTCATTGACCTCCGGGATGAGAAGAACCGGAGGAAAATTTATGATGAACTCAGGAAGGAGTTCAGAAAAGACCGCGCGGTGACGAAGGTGCTGCCTATGAGCGATTTCGGGCTCGTCCAGATCACCCGGCAACGTTTACGTCCAAGTGTAACGGTGGAGGGAAACTCCCCCGATTTTCTGACGCAGAACGGTTCGGCCGGGACGGTGCAATCCGATCGGGCCGAAACGCAGCCTCCGGAAAAAAAGGAGCGGAACGAACCGAAAAGGTCTTCCGGAAGGGGGCGCGGCAGTTCCCGGGCAAGGCGCCCTGACCCGGTTGTGGTGCTCCAGGAAATTGAGCAGTGGATGGTGGCGTACAAGGTCATGGACGGTCCGCGAAACCTTACGCTATGGGCGCATCCGTTTACGGCTGCCTGGCTAAGGCGTAAAATTGCCGGCATTCGCTTCGGGTTCTTTCTGAAACATTCTCTGCCGGTGCGCCTCAAAACAGATGGAACGATGTCTCCGTACGCGTTCCGTATCACAGATACCCGGTCCGGGGAGGACCTTACCCGGAAGGTTCCATTGTCGAAAGGCGCCAGGCCCGGATAGCCCGGAAGGCATTGGTCGCGGGCGCTTTCTCCACTTTTCTTCTCGACTATGTCTCCTCGCGGAAGTTCGTTGTCTCCGGTTGCGGGCGTTACGATGACGTTGTTGCTCGCTTGTGCTTCTCTTTCGGTTGTTCCCGAGGCTCATGCACAGCTTTTTTCCTACGGAAGGGTAGCGCAGCAACGCGTCGGAGTGCTTTCGATCGTCTGGCAGACGGTCGATTTTCAACCTGACACGAACGTATCGACCGAAGGGGCGCCGGCATTCACCGGCCCGACCTATGGTATTATGTACGCACGGGGCAATGTCACCGCGACCGTAACCTATGGCCCGGAAAGCGCCACCGACGATCGCAGCGCGAGGCTACTGGACGTGGCCATTGCAACCTGGAGCAACCTGTTCACCATTGGGGCGTCGGAGGCTTCCCGGTTATACCTTCCCCTGACGCTCCAATCGAACTACCGTCGCGTAGCGCCGGCGGGACAGGCGAATTCCCCTTTTTCATCGTTTCAGGTGACGGTGATTGGTTTGGGCGTTGGCCTTGGCGGCAGTACGGAGCGAGGCAAAAATGTCCGTTTCGAGGTACGGGCCGCTCCTGCATTGGGTATTGCGTTGCGTTCCTTTGGGGGAAGCGCCGGTATGGCATGGCTGGTGGATGCGGGTGTGCGCATGGATATTCGCGAGGTGTTCGGGCGCCTTGGTTTGTCGGTGGGATACGGATACCGCACACAGTCCTGGCGGGTGGGCGAGGCGAACCTGATCCTGGAACCCAGCCAAACCCGGCTCGATTACCTCGGGTCCCATCACATGGTCGCATTGGGTTTGAACTGGTGACCGTACGGTTCCGAATATCCCGTTGCACAATGCATTATTATCGTTATTATTACAGGATACTTTGATCGAGACCGCTTCGCCCGGCATTTCATGTTTGCAAGTACAGGATGTCATGATTCCATCGTCGGAATTTAAGGATACTCTGATCGAGACCGCTTCGACCGGCGATTCACGTTCGTGCGTAAATGACATAATGATTACATCGTCGGAATTAGCAGAAACGCTGCGGATTTTGGGCAGTGCGGGCGGTGAAGCGCTTTTCGGGATGAGAGGGGTGCTTTAGATCGCGGCATCGTAATCCCGGCAGGATTTTCATATACGGACGTCCCGATGAAGACGAAACACATCCTTGAAGAGCTCAGGGAAGCGGCTGCCGGGTTTGGTCTGGAGGTGCGTATGGAAAAAGGTAATTTTCGAGGCGGGCGGTGCAAGATTGCCGATGAGGAAATCATTGTGTTGAACAAGCAGCATCTTCCCGAAGCGCAATTCGTCGTGCTGGCGAACAGCCTTCGGGGATTGCCCATCGACGATATTTTTCTGAAACCCATTGTGCGTGCCGCGGTCGAGGAAGTATGGCGGCAACACGAGCCGGCGGAGTTGTACGAAGCGGATGACACGGAATGAAGATCGCATTCGAGTCACCCTCCTCGGCACGGGTACATCCACCGGGGTTCCTGTAATCGGATGCGCTTGTCCTGTATGTACTTCCGGGGATCCGCGCGACGAACGTACCCGGAGCGCATGTGTCTTCGAGACGCAGGGGCTCCGCATCCTCATCGACATTGGACCGGATTTTCGCAGACAGGCGCTTCGCGAAGGTATCCGGCATATCGATGCGGTTCTATTCACGCACCACCACTTCGACCATGTGGGCGGAATTGACGACCTCCGTCCTTTTCTGTTCAAAAACCGCCGACCCGTTCCTTGCTATGCCCGCCGCAATACGGTAGACGTCTTGCAAAAGATGTTCACCTATATCTTTGAGGACGGTTCGTATCCCGGAGTCCCGAATCTGGTCCTTCAAACCGTCGATGGCCCCTTTACCGTAACCGGACGCAGCGATTCTTCTTGCTCGGTGTCCGTTATTCCCATTGATGCGTATCATGGGTCCCTGCCCCTTTTCGGATATCGGATAGGAAAGTTCGCCTATCTGACGGACACGAATCGTATTCCGGAAGAAAGTTTCGATTTGCTGCATGGCCTGGATGTGCTGGTTCTCGATGCCCTGCGCGAGGAGGGGCATCCGGCCCATTTTTCCTTTGACGAGGCGATCCGCGCCGCGCGGCGCATTGGCGCAAGGCAGACGTATTTTACCCATATGACGCATAGCACGCTGCATGCCGATGCCGACACCCGTTTGCCGGAAGGCATTCGGCTCGGATACGACGGGCTGGCGTTCGAAACGGGCGTCTGACGGCACGATTCGCTGCCCAACGCCGTTTGCGTATATTTCCGTACCCGCTTCCATTGCACGATCGGCCCGGAGGATACCCTATGAAACTGTTTGTTCTCAATGGTCCCAACCTGAATCTGCTGGGTACGCGCGAACCGGAAACCTACGGAACCGCCACGCTGGCCGACATGCAGGATGCGCTCTGCGCCCTGTTCCCCGACATCGATTTCCGGTTTGTTCAGAGTAATCACGAGGGCGATCTGATCGATGCGCTTCATGAGGCGGCCAGCGAAGGTGCGTCGGGCGTGGTATGCAATCCCGGGGCCTTTACGCATACGTCTGTAGCATTGCGGGATGCGGTGGCGGCGGTAGGCGTACCGGTCATCGAAGTGCATCTTTCGAATGTGCATGCTCGCGAGTCTTTTCGGCATCGCTCTCTGACGGCGGCCGTAACCGCAGGGCAGATTGTGGGTCTCGGCATGAAAGGGTACGAACTGGCTGTGCGCTACTTCCTGGACGGAGCGGGAGCGTAACGCGCATGAGCGATATCTCTCTCGAACCGACAGAAAATCCCGAGCCGGAGGTTCGGGAAGCCCGGGCAGGACACGGTAGCACACCTGCGCAACCGCGCAGGAATGCCGCCGGCGTCGTCGGCGCGGGGATTCTTACCAGCCGCCTTATCGGGTTCGTGCGGGAGCGGGTGGTTGCTCATTTCTTCGGGCTGGGCGCCCATGCCGATGTCTTTCAGGTAGCCTTCCGGGGGCCGAACCTGTTGCAAAATCTTTTGGGAGAGGGCACGATCTCGGCGGCGTTCATTCCCATCTATTCGAAGATGATCGCGGAGGGGCGTGAACGGGAAGCGGGCCGGTTTGCCGGCGCGGTCTTCGGGTTGTTGCTTGCCCTTACAGCCGGGCTGAGCCTGGTGGGTATACTGCTTGCCGAGCCGATCGTGACGATTTTCGCGGTCGGTTTTCGGGACGACGCGATCGCAGTGGCTGCGGGGGAACTGCCGATCAACCGGTTCGAACTGGCCGTACGGGCGGTGCGGATTATATTTCCCATGACCGGTCTGCTGGTTCTGGCGGCATGGTGTCTGGGCATACTCAACAGTCATCGCCGGTTCTTCCTGCCTTACTTTGCTCCTGTGCTTTGGAATGCGGCCATTATCGGCGCCCTGATCGCCGGTGCACGTATGGTGCTGGAGCCGACGGCGGGCTTGCAAGCGGGTGCGCGGACCGATCTGCTGTTCGCTGCGTTCTACGGTGCTTTTCTGGGCGGTTTGCTACAGTTCGCAATACAGGCGCCCCTCGTGTTCCGGACGCTTCGCGGCTTCCGGCTTTCATTCTCTGCGAAGGTTGCGGGGGTCAGGGAGGCGATACGCGCCTTTGGACCTGCGGTGGCTGGACGAGGCGTCTACCAATTGTCGTCTTATCTCGATCTTTTGCTGGCTTCCTGTCTGGCAGTCGGCGCCGTGTCGTCGCTGCGGCCGGCGCAGATGCTGTACATCCTGCCGATAAGTCTTTTCGGCATGTCCGTGGCTGCCTCCGAATTGCCCGAGCTTTCGCGCTTCGGCTCGGAGAAAACCGAAGCGTTCATGCGCCGCCTGGGTCGGTCCATAAACCAGATGTTGTTTCTGACGATACCCACGTGCATCGGGTACCTTGCGTTCGGCCTGCTTATCGTTGGGGCGCTTTTCCGCACCGGGGAATTCGGCTCCGAGGATGCCTGGCTCGTCTACCTGGTCCTGGCCGGTTATTCGCCTGGATTGCTTGCCACTGTCATGTCCCGCTTGTTGCAAAATGCATTCTACGCACGCAAGAATACGAAAACGCCGGCTCGTATCGCTGTAGTGCGCGTCGTCGTATCGACCGTCGTGGCCATCCCCGTCATGCTTTTGCTGGACGGGATTGCCGTCGGGGATATTGCGGGTTCCGAGGCAGGCGGTCGTACGCTGTATCTGGGCAGTTTCGGATTGGCCGTTGGGGCGACTGCAGGCGCATGGATCGAACTATGGCGTCTCCAACGATCTATGGGGGCTATGATACCCGCTTTCCGCCTGCCCTGGTCGGGTGTGCAGCGTATGACGGCAACGGCGCTGGCCGCTGCGGCGCCCGCAGGGTTCCTATGGTGGCTTCTTCCCGACATGCACATCGCTTTCGAAGCGCCGATCGTGGTATCGGTGTATGCCGCAGGGTATCTCGGCGCATCGTTCTTGCAACGTGTACCCGAAATGGATCGCCTTTTAGGGCGGTTCGCCAAACGCAGGAAGCCGGATGGATAACAGGGGTGCGCGGCGTTTCGCTAGCGTTCCTGCAGCGTACGAAAGCAGCGCCTGGATCGGGATGCATACTCTTTCCGGTCGAACGGGGGCTACTTTAGGGGTTCTTCGTACGCATGGACTTCGATATGCGCACAGGATTGCCCCTCCCACTCCGCGAGATAAAGCCGGCCCGTTACGCGCAGGCGAGCCGGCGTTTCCGGGGTCGGAATTTCTTCGGTGTTCGAAAAGGCAAGGACATACGTATTGCGATCCGGCGTTTCAAGGATATAGGCTTCAAAAGGCTCGTTGCCGCGCACAGTAACCATGCCTTCCACCGTGATGGTGTCTGCGCTGGTTACGCGGTCTGTGGCGCAAGAAGAAAAGAAAATGAGTATAAAAAATGCCGCGTACGCAAAAAACGCGTATTTTCGGAGCAGGCGGGTACTGCACACCCGGCATGCGTTGTCTGTGCCAGGCGGCCTCGTTCGCAGTCGTTTCCGAAAGGTGTGGCTGAAATACATTTCGCTAAAAGGGGCCAGATTACATTTACGGATTTCCACCTGCTTATGTTGCGACATACGCATCATAATACCTGATGTCGAGACCCCGGCTATATGGCCATCGCCATCCGGTTATCCCTCATCTTCGTCCACAGGCACTCACCTCGCATTCCGATGATTAAGGATATTCCGATCGAAACCACTTCGCCCGGCACTTTACTTTCGTGCGTAAAGGACGTCATGATTCCATCGTCGGAATCAGCGGGAAACACTGCGGATTCCGGGCGTCGCGGACGCGACGCGCCCTTCGGGAGGCTGCGAGGGGCACGCTGGCTGCGTCATTTCTCATTATGCGGGGCCTGCCACACTGCTTCGTCATTCCTTGCCGGCGCACCCCTTGCAGCCTCCGGGCTTTGCGGACTTAATCAGAGTATCCTTAAACACCTTCCCTGTCGTCTCGTCCCGTTTCTGTGCCTGGCCTTGCTTCCTGTCGTATCGTCTGCGTTTGCCCAGTCTTCGGGCAGGCTTGAAATCATGCAACCGCCTGCCATCGAGGAAGACCTTGCTCTGTCGACGGACGACGGGATGCGCGTTATCCACGTGACGGACCGGCTGACCCGCATGCCGGAGGCCGTAGCCGCATTGCAGGCATATCACGAAGCGAAAGCCCTTGGCCTGTTGCCTGTCGCCAAGACCGCAGCATTCTACGAGGTCGGCTCCGAGAAGGATTTCAATGTGTTTACCAATGTAAACGCGGACGACAGCCATTGGGAAACCCGCACGTTTACCCTGGTGGAAGAGAATGACATCGCCAACATATGGATTGCCAACGACCAGGAGGGAACGATCGGCGAAAACCAGCTTGCGCAGATCGGAAACTATGTTCTTTCCGAAACCCCCGAAGACTCCTGGCGACCAGACAGGGGTATTATCGAAAACAACAACCATATTTTCGGCGACCCTCCGGCAGAGCCCAACCCGGACGGCAAGGTCGACATCCTCCTCTTCGACATCGTGGAAGGCGACGATGATTGCTGCATTCTGGGCTATGCCCATCCGCAAGACCTCAATCCCAATCCGAATCCGGGCGAGGGCAATGCAAGCAACATTCTTTATATCGACCTGCCCCAGGGTTTTGGCCGCGGTGTCCTTTCGCTCGCCGGCACCATCACCCACGAGTACCAGCATGTGATCCATTTTGCGTATCGTTCGGGCAGCAGCGGTGAACTGACCTTCGTCAACGAAGGGATGTCGGAATGGGCGGAACTCCTGAACGGGTTTCCGCCCCGATCCATTCGATATCTGGACGATCCGGGTGAAATTCGTTCCCGGTTGTTTAACTGGCGCGGCGGCGGAACGGTCGCGCAGGTGCAAAACGATTACCAGCGGGCAGGCCTTTTCACCACCTACATTGCGGATCGGATCGGGCCGGAAGCCACCGGGTCCATCGTGCGCGCGAAGTGCCCCTCGGGCGCCAACTATTGCCCGATAGGGTCCTGGCTCACCGGCGTGTCCGGATACGACCTGATTCTGAAAGATCACAACCTTACCACGGCGGATATCGTGGCGGACTTTCACACTGCGAATTTCGTCAACGACGCCGGGGTCGATGCGAAATATGCGTACAAATCTTCTTACCGGCAGGGCGTGAAGGCGGTATCTACCGCTGCGGTGGATACCCAGGTCGAGGCGGCGCCGTGGGAAGCCACGGTAAACGTGTCGAGCGGTGCTGCCGAATACCTGACCTGGGAGGGCGTGACGAACCTCACGCTGGAAATCAAGGACTTCGAGGATACAGGAGGCGGAGGCGGGTCCGGAGGAACGGGCGCCCGGATTGCTGGAGGGGGCGGCTATGCGAAAACTGCGGGCGCAAGCAACCGCTCCAACCTGTCGCTGCGGCTGCTCACCGAAACGGCAACGGGGGCGAAGCAACTCGTGGATCTCGATCCCGATACGCAAACGCACCCGGTTTCCGGGGGGTATGCGCGGGTGACGCTTATTATCGCGAATACCCGGGCGTCGGAGAGCTCCAGTCTCCCGTCCATCAAGCTCGATATTACCGGAAACTGGGGCGGCGCTGCGTTCGAGGTGGCCACCGTGGCCTACGAGACCGGTAAAAACGAGGACAGGGTATTCCTTGCAGGGAACGCCGAGGATATCATGGCCCAGCGGTATGACGTACCCGCCGATAGCCGCCTGGCCGCCGTCTTCGCAGCGCCGGTATACGACAACCAGTACTTCAACGCGACGGCTCCTGTGGGCGCTCCCCGCGATTTCACTCTCAAGGTATGGGATGTGGGCGATGACGGTTTTCCGGGGGATGAACTCTATAGCCTGGATGTGGACGAAAACCCCGATGCATCGCACATTGCTTTCGGTACACCCCCTGCGCCCTCCACGTATTCGTTTTTGAGGGTCGATCTTCCGGCGGACGAGGAGGCGCTTTCGACGCTTCCGGATAGGGTTTTTATCGGCCTTGCCAACAAGGGAATCGACATCAATTACCTTTCTCCCACGCTGGCGCAAAGCACTGTAGAGGATACGCTGGCGTATTTGTACAGCGAAATTGGCGATGGCCCCGACGCTCCGCAATGGCGCGCCTTGGCGACACTTCGGTTGTGCCGCAAGGAGGGGGGCGGCTGCGATCCGAATAACGACGAGGACGAGTGGCTTTCGCTCGCCAAGCAGGTGTTTCCTATTCGCGCCCGGTTCCTTACTCCTTTGGGCGGCCCTACCTCCACAGACGATCCGGCGGAACTTCCATCCGACGTAAGGTTGGCGCAGAACTACCCGAACCCGTTCAATCCGGCCACGTCGATTTCCTGGACGCAACCGGTTTCCGACCGGGTCCGGCTGTCCGTGTACAACCTGCTGGGGCAAAACATGGCCACGTTGGCGGATGGTCTGCACCCGGCAGGCGAGCATGAAGTGCAACTGGATGCATCGGGGTGGGCCAGCGGCGTATATGTCTATGTGCTTGAAACGGGTGCGCACATGCTGTCCCGGCACATGGTGCTGTTGAAATAATTGCGACAAGCGGCAAGGCGAATCCCCTGCTTCCGCCGGTTACCGGGGGTATTGTTTCGTGTGGTTATCGCGGCTTTTGCATTGCCGTATGGGGGGGCGCGGTGCGCATCTCAGTCAACCCGAACGCGTTGTATTCCGCCTGTTCGCAGGTGGGTTTCGGGTCCTGCGTTCCCTGCACATGTACGCACCCCTCGCCGCCTTGTATTATTCATTGAAAGGGCATATGGCGGTGTACCTGCCCAGCGTTATTTGTCGGGTTTTTTACTCGTTCCATTCATTCTTCCCGGTCTTCGTACCTGTGCCGTTCGAGCGAGCGGGTTTCGTCGATCACGCGCTCGAAAAGTCTGCGTACGGCGGCGTCGGACAGCGGGCCCTTGTTTCCGGCCACGACATTTCGGATGACTTCCGCTTCCCGCTCCGGAACATACACCGGCGCCCCCATTTTTTTCTTTATGGCGCCGATGGCGTTCGCGCATTGCATCCGCTCGTTCGTCACGAGCAGCATGATCCGGTCCAGGACATCTATGCGTTGCCGCCAGGGCGTCATGTCGTTTTCGGACGGACGCGCCGGCACGTCGGGAACGTCCTCGCCGAAACGATCCATCAGATCCTGCATGGACTGTAGCAGGTTTTCCGGCGGCTTCGATCCGGAGGGCATGGGAAGGTACTGCGGTTGAATGAAATCTCGGAAGGGGATGCGTTTCGAGCGATCCCTCGCTACGCAAACGTTGCAAGGGGAAGGTTCGGTTCCGCTACAGGGTTGCCTGGCGGGTCCGTTCGTCCGATCGAAAGCCGGATGTGCGCAGCAAAGGCAATCATGGCGGCATTGTCTATGCAGTATGCAGGCGGGGGCATGTGCATGCGTACGCCGCATGTTTCGCCCAGTGCTTCCGTCCGCTGTCTCAGTCTTGCATTGGCGGAGACGCCCCCGACGATATGTACGTCGCGTACGCCGGTTTCTCCGATGGCGCGATGCAGGACGTCGATCAGCATGTCCACCACAGCTTCCTGGAAAGCGGCGCAAATATCCGGCAAACGGCGTCGCATGAGCGCCGTACGCTTTTTTTCGCCGAGCCCGTTCAGGTAATAGAGCACAGATGTTTTCAGCCCGCTGAACGAAAAATCGTATCCTTCGAGGCGGGCGCGGGGAAAGCGATGGAAGGCGAGATCTCCCTGTGCGGCGAGGCGGTCGATGGCGGGGCCGCCCGGATACCCGATATCGAGGAGTCGGGCAACTTTGTCGAAGGCTTCTCCGGCGGCGTCGTCGCGCGTCGTGCCGAGGATGCGAAACGAAAGGCCCTGTTCTACGAACACCAACTGCGTATGCCCGCCGGAAACGATGAGGCAAAGCCAGGGATGCGTCGGCAGGCTCCGGCCGATCGACGCAGAACAGATATGCCCTTCGAGATGATTGATTCCCACCACCTGCACGCCCAGTCCGAATGCGTACGCCCGGGCAAAGCCGAGTCCAACAAGCAGCGATCCGGCAAGGCCTGGCCCGCGGGTTACCGCCACGGCGGTGAGGTCTGAGGGTGCGACATCGGCTTTTCGGAGAGCTGTACGGACCACCGGAACGATGCGCCGCTGGTGCGCACGCGAGGCGAGTTCGGGCACCACTCCTCCAAACCGGCTGTGCATCTGCTGCGAGGAAATCTCGCTGGAAAGCACTTTGCCGTTCGCTACGACAGCGGCTGCCGTATCGTCGCAGGAACTCTCGATGCCCAGTATGAGCGAGTCGTTTGACATAGGGTGCAATAGTCGGGGACGTACTGCGTTAAGGATACTCTGATCAAGTCCACTTCGACCGGCGCTCCGCGTTCGTGCGTAAATGACATCATGATTACATCGTCGGAATCAGCGGGAAACGCTGCAAATTCGGGGCATCACATGCGTGAAGCGCCCTTCGGGAGGCTGCGAGGGGCACGTTGGCCGTGTCATTCCTTGCCAGCGCACCTGTCTCAGCCTCTGAACTTCGCGGACTTAATCAGAGTACCCTTAAATATATTCAAGGGGATATCGATTCGTATTGACAAACAGTTCAGGAAGGTCTATTATTCGGATATCATGGGCGTTTCTGTACTATGCTTTTCCGTCGCACTTGTTCAGCAGCGCACGACCTTGGCACCACAAACCGTTTTCGTTATGATGCGAAACAGGCTGTTTCTTCTTTGGCTGATCGTGTTTTTCGGCGTAGCCGTACCTGCACAGGCCCAACTCCGGCAAGACGCGCATAATCAGGAGGTCCAGTCGCAGCTCTATGATGCCCGTTCCGGACCGGCCTTTTCACTGAACCGGCTTTTCAGTCCGCAGCATTTCCGGATGGGCCACTCGTACGAGATGTCGATGGGTTCGTTCGGCGGGGTTAGTTCGTCGCTCGGCATGTACACCAACACCATGCGTTTCCAATTCAGCAGCAAACTGGCGGGGCGGGTTGATCTGGCGTATGCCTTCTCGCCGTTCGGGGGGTCGAATATCCCGGGCGCCTTGCAGGGCATGCAAGGTCGGTTCCTGTTGCGTAACGCGGAGATTGCGTATCGCCCGTCCGACAAGGTGCAATTGCATTTTTCCGTGCGGCAAAGCCCGTATGGGGGGTACATGAACTCGTACGGATACGGAGGATACGGCAGATACGGCTATGGGTATGGCCCGGGCTTCGGGTACGGATACCAGCCTTATTATGGCAGAGGCATGATGTATATGCGCGTTGGGTCTGCCGACGATCTTTTCTGGAACGATAATCTTCGCTGAGCAAGGCCGCTGCGTCCTCGATTAATTGCCCGGTTATGGGTCGTTGGAAGAATCGTTTCATGGGGGCGGCCATTGCTGTACTCGGTCTCTTTGCGCTCGTGCTCGCCTACAGTTTCGTGACCCGGGTGGCCACCCTTCCCGATCGGGAAGACGGACTTGTTACGGAAATCATACAGGTAGAGGTCCGCAACGGGTGCGGTATCGAGGGTCTGGCGGGTGCGATGACACTGTTCCTGCGCGAGCACGGCTACGATGTGGTGGGGGTGGGAGATTACGAATCGTTCGAGGCGCCCCGCTCCATGGTGATCGACCGGGTCGGAAATCTGGAAATGGCGCGTAAAGTGGCCCAGGAACTGGGTATTGAACAGGTCGAACAGGATATCCGCCCGGAGTATTTTCTGGACGCTTCGGTGGTAATCGGCCTGGACTACGAAACGTTGCGTCCTTTCAAGGAATGAGTATGCATTCGGAAGCTTCGTACACGCTGGTTGCGCACGCCGTGGAAGCCATGCTCGACAAGAAGGCCCGGGATATCACGGTCATGGACATGCGGGATGTCGCCGGCTTCGTCGATTATTTTGTGGTCGGTACCGGTGATTCGGAACTGCAAATCAAAGCGGTTGCTGAGGAAATCAGGACGCGGGTGCGCACGCAATGCGGCGAGAAACCCTGGCATATGGAAGGCGCCGATGCCTGGCAATGGGTTTTGCTTGACTATGTAGATGTGGTGACGCACGTCTTCAGCCCTGAAAAGCGAGCATTTTACGACCTGGAAAGATTGTGGGGCGATGCGCCAAGAAAGCATGTGGGCCCGACCGGGCTGCTGCACGAGAGCGGCCTGCGCACGTCGGGGAGCGCGGGATAAGGCGCACGGAGCGATGCCGCCGGAAGCCGGGGCTTGCACTCTCTGACAGGTTCAGGTGATCTCGTCCTCTTCGAAGAGGATGGTGATACCGGGCAGGAGATTGTGCCGCTTCGCCAGTTTGAGGAGGGCGCCTGCCGCTTCTTCGGGCGAGTTGAAGGAAGCGTTCCCCTTGCTGTCCACGGCCAGCTCGTAGCCGATGGCTTCTTCTCCTTCCCCATCTTTTTCCCAGGCGGTTGCTTCCTCTATCACAAACGCCCCGTCTTCGGGCATGAACGAAGCGATAAAGCGTTCCCGCTTCTTTTGCGTATCGATCAGACTCAGGCTACCGATTGCGCCGTACTCATCGTCGTAGAAGAGTGTTTCTGCGAGCAGTATGCGGATGAATTTTTCAGGATTGAAGGGTTTATTTGCAGCCATTTGTCTGGAATTGTACGTGTGTTCGCTTTCTCTGATTTATTAGCCCCCCCGATACCCTCGATTACTCCAGGATGATCCCGTGAGCAGGGCCGTGATGTCTACTCCTCAAGAAAATCGGCGAGAAATTCGTTGGCGACGATTCCACTGAAGCGGTAAACCTGTGCCTCGAACAGGTTTGCAAAGTGACGGACGATCTTTTCCTTCACATCCTGCGGGTCGACAGGGCGCCCCGTTTCCTTTTCGAGGGACGTTACGTTGCCATCCGAAATTCCGCAAGGCACGATGTGCGAAAACCAGTTCAGGTCGGTGCTCACGTTGAGGGCAAAACCGTGCATGGTTACCCAGCGGCTGCACCGTATGCCCATCGCGCATATTTTTCGGGCGATTTCGCTCTCTGGACTTGTTGGGGCGTCCCCATTGATCCAGACCCCGGTGCGTCCTGCAATGCGCTCGCCTTGTACGCCGTACGATGCGCAGGCGTCGATGATGGTTTGTTCGATCCGTCGCAGGTACTTGTGTATGTCGGCAACGAATCGGTCGAGATCCAATATGGGATACCCTACGATCTGTCCCGGACCGTGGTAGGTGATGTCTCCGCCCCGATCGATCTCGACGAACTCGGCGCCTCGTTGTCGAAGCAGGTCCTCGGAGGCGAGCAGATTCCGACGATCGCCGCTTTTCCCGATCGTGTAGACAGGCGGGTGTTCGACGAACAGGAACACATGGGGGATGATTTCCGGAGGGGTGCGCCGCTTCGCGGTAATAAGACGATGCTGGATGCGCTGCTGCAATGCCCAGGCGGGCCGGTAGTCCATCCGCCCGATATCGCAGATCATTACGGATCTGGATGTGCTCATACTATAGGATACTCTGATTAAGGCCGCAAAGTTCAGAGGCTGAGAGGGGTGCGCCGGCAAGGAATGACGAAGCAGTGTGGCAGGCCCCACACAATGAGGAATGACGCGGCCAGCGTGCCCCTCTCAGTCTCCCGAAGGGCGCTCCGCGCCCGCGACGCCCCGAATCCGCAGTGTTTCCCGCTGATTCCGACGATGGAATCATGATGTCCTGTCCTCGCGAAAGTGAAGTGCCGGTCGAAGTGGACTTATTCAGAGTATCCTATGTTGCCTCCGTACCTGTAGAGCGGATCGTATTCGGTTCAATTGGCGATGCTTAACCGGAAATTGAACCCACCATTGATGTTGGTGGAGGAAGGGGTGCGACTGTCCTCGCTGATGAAATTTTCGTAACGAAGCGTGAAATCCGTGCTGACGCGATTGCTGACCTGGTAAGATATCCGTGGCGCGACCGTATAGCGTTTCGAGGAGGAAATAACCGATACATTGTCGCCTTCGAGCGCGTCGCCGACAACGAATTCCTCGCGACGGTCAATATAATCCGTCAGTGCTCGCCGTAGCAAAAGGCGCCGGTCGCTCAGGTTAGCCACCGACATGGATAGACTGAAGCTGATCCGGTTGTTGATCTTTTTCAGGAAAGGCAACTTCATGCCGGATCTGGAATAATTGGCCGTCACAGTGATTTGACTGTTGTTGTTTTCCGAAACCTCGAAGTTGGTGGTGCTCAGCACATACGAGGTGCTTTTTTCCCAGGCAATGTTTGTCTGGAAATTACCCTTGAAGGACAAGTCGAGCCCGATCAGCGGTTGGAAGCGTTCGTTTACCCGGATGCTCCCGATCTCGTCTTCGGGAATGGTGAATACGATCTGTTGTCCACCGAGGGCAAAGGAACGGGTCGAGTCGTTCGAGATCACATTGCGACGGTAATCCGTGGCGTAGTCCGAACTATAGCCATGCCGAATACTGGCATTGGTAACCAGGTTACGGATGATGGGCCATTGTCCGATTCCCGACCAGGTAACTTGCCAGCCGGGCATCGGGAAAGGCAGGAATCCCCGCGTGTCCACTGTGCCCAGGCCGGACAGGAAGGTATCCTGAAAATCGGTGACGATGGATTCGTTGGTGAGCACAATACGTCCATCTCCGTTTTCGTCGCCAATGCGCCGGGGGTCGTCCGCCCGGGCGTCGTCCTGCCGATACGTTTCCAGCTGCTTTGTAAACAGGTCCAGATATCCCGGGCCGAAGACCCAGACGGACGCCCTGTTCGATCCGGTGAATGTTTCCGTGGTCGTGACCGGGTTCGGACGGTACGTCCGGTTGGTGTTGTTTGTCCAGTTGGCATTCCAGGTCAGATTGATCTGGAGGGACTGGGTGGGGCTGAGCGTAGTACGTCCCTGTACCTGTTGCTGGGACGTCAAGGCGTCTCGCACCTGTAGCCGATCACTGACGATACGCTGGTCGAGGGGCAGATCCCGCTCGAGCCCGAAGCGGTACCCTACGGGCGGCCCTGCGTCGTTGAAGAGGGCGTCCACGAGACTATAGGGGGCATCTACGCCGAGGATGTTGTCGTTATCGTCCAGCACGAGTCGCCCCACGTTGCTGGAATTGCTGGTCTGGCTTGATCGGTACGTGATCGTCAACTCCCTGATGCCTGTGATCGCCAGGATAGTGCGGCGAGCCATCGAGGCCGGATTCGGCAACAGGCCGGTGAAGAAATTCGAGCCGCTTTGCTCTTCTTCGGTTTCCGTCTCGGCGTTTTCTTCATTCGGCGTCCCTTCTTCGGTTTCATCGGTAATTTCCAGCTCGCCAGCAGGCGGTGTGTCTTCTTCTTGTACAGGCAATACTTCGGGTATGGGCAGTACTTCCTGGTCTTCAACAGGTATCTCTTCGTTTACAGGCGATATGTCCTCGCCTTCCACGGGCAATGCTTCCGGTGCGGGCAGTACGTTTTCCCTTTCGCCGGGAAGTTCTTCATCTTCTTGCACGGCATCGTCCTTTTCGCCTACCTCTCCTCCTTCTTGCTGTGCCGCTTCTGCAGCTGCCTTTTCCTGCTCCTTGCGTTCTTTTTCTTCGTGTTTCAGGCGTCTTTTTTCCTCACGCGCCGCCTCCCTGATACCCCTGCGTTCCTCTCTCGCGGCAGTGCGTTCCTGCTGGCGCTGCGCACGCTCGGCGTCCTTTTCTTGTCTGTATTGATCCTCTGCTTCCTCCATGGCTTCATAGAACGGTATCTTTCGGAAGAGGTCTTGCAAGTAGACGGTGTTGCTGCCGCTCACCTCGGACTGGTTGCTTGCAGAGGCGCCGGTGTTACGACCAACGGAGCCGTTTCTCCAGGTGAATTGCGAACTCCAGGTGATGTTCTGGAGACGAAACCACTCCAGGGCAGATGGCATCCTGGGGTTGAAGGTGGCCACGAATCTTTCGTTGTGCTGATCGGTCCGAACTCCTTTGTGTCCCGAGAAGATGCGGTTGAGGACCTGTCCCGCCCGGATCACGCGCAGTTCGCTGACTTCGAATCGCGTATCGTTTTCGCCGATCAGTCCCGAAGCGAGCGCTTCCTTTTCCGTCGTGTTCGAAAAAAAGCTTTCGTTACCCAGGCTGTCCACCCGGATTACGCTAAACACGGTATCCACCCCTGCCGCATTCAGGCTCTGGCTGGTGCTGGCTGTGTACGAAAGGTTGAGGAACTGGAACGGATCGTACTGGATGCCACCGTTGCGCCGGTGCGAAAGGGCGTGCGACTGTCGCAGCGGAAATTCGACCAGTTCCGGCAAGGATTGTGCTGCCGTACCGGGAAGTTCCCGACGACGGTCTTGCGACACAGTGAAGTTCCGTGCCGCTGTGCCTCCGGTCGTGATGGACCTGGGGACATAATTGAAGTTCAGCCCGCCGAGGGAACGCAGCACGGGGATATCGCCAAGAAACCAGAACGGGCGCACCGTACGCGGCCGCCGCACGTTCAGACGGTAGTTTAGGGAGGAGTTCCATCGCTGGTTGTCCCGTTGCCGCTGGGATGGATTACTTGCCGCCGCGTCCGAGGAGGAAAAACTGAACGAGATGCCGTCCAGCGTATTGCGCAGCACCCGCGAGTCGGATCCCGACTTTCCGACGCGTATGCTGTAGGAGCGCGTCACGGATCGGGTTTGGGCGGATTGGATGATCTCATTCTTTTTCTGCTCGCGTTCCGCCTCGGTCAGCGCATCGTTCCGATCGGCTTGTGCAACGAGTTCCTCGAGGCGGATGTCTCCCCGGTTGGGCGAGAATCGAGGGGTTGTCGTCCGGTTGGACACCTGGACCGAAGCAGGAAGCGTCCAGCCGTATCGTTCCGGAATGAACTTGTCGAGATGAACATCGCTTGTGACGCTCCAGTTGGAAAATTTTACCTGCTCGCGATCGCCCAAGGTGCTTTCCAGGCCGCCGAAGCCATCGGTCCGATGTTGCCAACTGGCCTTTAGTGTGGCGAAATCGGCCAGCTTGAAGTCTGCATTCGCAATGGCGGCCCAGCCGTTCGTTTCGTCGTAGCCGGACACCCGCAGCTCGTTTACCCAGACCGTCACGTCTCCAAGAATATCTTCCGGTCGGATATTTCGAACGCCGGCAATGGTCGAGTCCGCTCCGTTGCGAATACCGATCACGATCGTGTTGACGCCACCGAGAGAAGGTGTCCCCTTGACGCCGAGGCGGGCGCCCGGCGGGGCGAATTCGGCGATTTCGGGATTGAGCGGTGCATCGTGAATATCCGACCAGTAAACGCTGTCTGTGGCGAAGCCCTGATCGTCGCGCGATACCTTGAGCTGGTTCAGAGCGCCCAGTTTGATATTTACCGAATTCAGATCGACGAGTTTGCCGCCTACCATGCGGTTGGTCTGCCAGAGTTCATCGGCATCGCCCGAGACGATCGAACTGGGAGACAGCGGCATTTCGTACTCGTAGTAATCGTTCGTTTCGTTGGCGCCGAGGCGCATGAAGAACCGGACATTGTCTCGTTCCTCTATGGGCGTACCGTCGCCCCGTTCGCCGTGCATGTGTAAAAACATGCGCAGGTTCGAGTATTTCAGCAAATCGACTTCCTGCTGGTACGTCTTGAAAATGGCTTGCTGCTTGCCGGGCATAAGATTCTCGACCCGCAGGGCCATAGCCTGTTCGCGCGCGTCCTGCTGTTCCCCTGAAGTGGTGCGGAGCTGGCTGATGATTGTGCCGTTGGGCGTGGCGTATGTGGTGCTGTTTTCCTCGTTGTTGATGCTTGAAACGGAGAGGCGTGTCTGATCCCGCAGGATATCGGTCGGAAGACTTCGTTCGAATACGATCGCCTCGGATTTCTGCCACTGGGCCCCCACCAGTTCGAACGTCGGGAAGCGGAGAGTGATCGGGTTATCGTGCCCGGTGGTCCATACCCGGATCGATTCGATGAGGCTGAAGTCCTGTATATTGCCGACCCGGCGCGTGAAGTCCCGGACAGGAATGCGGATCTGATACCATCCGCCGCCCGGCGAAATCTCCGTTACGACATAGTCGTTCGTGTGCTCCGGTCTGGCAAGGGAGTCGAGCGCAGCAGGCGCCAGGGGCAGTTCGTACTGGAAGTAGCTGTTGTCAATGTCGACTGCCGAGTTGATGTTGAGATCCTCGGTGTCGGGAATGCGCGAATTACCCTTCCGACCGTATAGAGAGGGAGCCAGCTTGTTCTGGGCCTCGAACGAGTTGATCTCCGTGCTTGGGAAGTAACGGGAGAAGCGTTCCTGCACACTGGCGCCGTTTGGATAATACGTCGGGTTTTTGAAGTACTCGTTTGCGCCGAAGTAGAAAAAGTCGTCGCCCGAAGGGTCGAGCCGGGCTTTTGCTGCCTCGGCGCGGTAACGGGGGTCGGATACTCCGTCGTCGAGCGCATCGAGGAAGTCGCTGAAATGCGCTTGTTCGGTTACCAGATCGTCGTAATCGGAAGGAGAGTAGGAAGCCAGCCCGTCGAGACCAAGATCTTCCGTGCGTTGCCCGTCCACGTCGATCGTAACATTCTGCGTACCGCTGGCGGTGCGACTCCATGAGTCCAGGTCGCGCACGCTGGCGCTGGCGAGCGTAAGACCGTCCTCCGTGTTCAGCAAGCCGTTGGGAATGACGTCTTCCGAAATCGAGCCGAGATCCACGAACAACCTTGCATCCCGGTGAATACGTCCGCCGCTTTGGGGATACACCTTTACGATGAATTCGATAAACTCGATGTTCTTGGTCGAGAAATCGGTATAGCCTTCCGGCAATCGCTGCACCATGCCGCCCCATGTGTTCTTTGGTTCATCCAGAAAACCCTTGAGATCTCGCGTGTAGTTGTACGGGCCGCGCTGGTGGGGCGTGAAGTAGACATCGAGCGGCTGGATAAACGGATGCGATTCCTTGCTGACATCCTTGTTCGGCAATACGTCATTGATACGGACCGGGCAAATGGCCACGTCCACCGAATTGCACGGCGTGTTTTTTCCGATCAGATCCTCCAGCGTGTTCTGGTGCAGCGAGTACCAACCAAGCACGCCACGCCAGTTGGTGCGCAACGAATCCGCCGTGAAGTCCGCAAAGTCGGGGGGGTATAAGCCGATCGAGTCGGGGGCGGAGGCGAGGCGCCACCCGCCGGCTTGCCGCAACGAGTAGGTGTTTTCGAAGCCTTCGAAATCGTCGAGATAGGAAATGCCATTCAGTTCGTCTCCCTCGAAGTCCTGGCCCAGTTTTTTGAGATTCCTCCGTGACCGTTCGAAGGCCGTGGTAGGGTTTGCCCCCGGTCGGAGTTGCGCAAATTCCCCGGATATCCGGATATGGCTGGACGCCCGGGTCTGGATCAGCGGAATGGCGTCGATGGCGCGCGTCAACCAGAGAGGTTCTATGTTCAGTTGGCCGTCCAGCCCCCAGATGGTATTGGAAATCGGTTCCTCTCCGATGCGGTATTTATCGATAGGGGATTTCTGATTCAGGTTGAACAGCGTGCCCCCGAATGCGAGTTCGTCGCTGACAAGATAGTCGAGGCGGGCGCCGAGCAACGTCTTTTTCTGGATATTGAAGTACGAATTCTGCTCGTAATCGATTTCGATGGCGCGTCCCCCGATCAGATGGGCGGGATTGGTGATGGTGACCGTGCCGCCCTGGTAGTCCACTACGAAATCGGTGCCCTCCGTCAGCCTGCTCCCCCCCGATGTGACGTTAACGGACCCTTCGATAAGTCCCGAAAAGGCCCGCAGGTCGTAGAAATCCTGTACGGCGCCTCTGTAAGATCCCCGGATACGGTACACGTCGAATTGCGACTGGCGAGCGGCCAGTACCTTCTTTTGCGTATAGAGACCGGAGTATGCGTATTTGTTTTTGCGCGCCTGTTTTTGGCTCTCGGGGATGTTCAGGCCGTCAATAACGTGCTCGATATGACTCCCGAAGGGTTCGAGCGAGGGAAAGATGAGCTCGCCCTTTGACGGTTTGACTGTGAAGTTGACGAGATAATCGAACAGGTCGTCCGGGCGTTCCGCGCCATCCTGATTGAGGCGATCGAGACCGAGGAGTTGGAGGAGCGTTTGCCGTTTGTTGCCGTTCAGTTCGGGTATGACGGTGGCTGCCGGACTGCCCGGGGGTTGGTATTCCACTTGCAATTCGAAGTCGTTCGGGTTCAGTCCCCGCCCGGGTACGCGGTAAATGTTGCGCAACTCGAGGTACCATGCGGCCGGATTGAAGTCCCCTTCGGGATTGGGCTGACGCAACTGCACGGGTTTGAGCAGCTTCAGCACGAGGCGGTCCGCATTTTGTCCTCCGGAAGCGCCGCCTGTTTCCGAGGAAAAATCTCCCACCTGAAACGTTTGTCCATTCGCCCGGAAACGAAAAGCCACGGCCAGCGCTTCGTTTTCCTGCATGCGCTGCCGCAAGGAGATATAGCCGAGCACACTGTCGAAGTCGAAGTCGCTCCCCGGCCGGAGTTTCTTGAATTTGCCCGCCTGAAAGTCGTCGTCTCCCAAGCCCAGCGAGGTCAGATAATCCTGTGGCTTGGCGTTACCGTCCCGGACCTCCGCATCCAGCGCGGTTTGCGGATATCGCCAGACATCGGTGCCGGGAAGGACCTGCGCCGTGTAGCCGTTGGCCAGGCGCACGACGTCCTGGGGTTCTCCAAGGTCGACCAGCGCAACGGCCTGGCGCACATTTTCCTCTTCGGCGCTGGTTCGTTCGAGTTTCCAGACTTCAATGTCGGTGATGCTTTCGAAGCCGTTGGCGACAAACACCTGCGGAGGGCTTTGCAGGGCGTCTTCCCAGCGATTGCGGAAATAATAGGCAAGGAAATAGTGTGTATTCTCATCGTATCCCGTCGGCTTGATGTCGAACTCCGTGGTCTGGGCCCCGCCCTCGATGGACAGGCTGTTCGTCTGGCCTTCCTGCTGACTTGCCACCGTTGTCAGGCGCCAGCCGCCCAGTTGAAATTCGCTTTTGATGCCAAACAGGCTCTGGCCGCCGCGAATCAGGCGCGAGGGCGTCGAAAGATTGACGTTTCCGGCTTCGATATTCTGAATGATTTCGTCTTCGTATCCCTGGTATTGCAGCCGGAGCTGGTTCTGAAATTCGAACTGATTCTGCGTATCCCAGTCCACGTCAATGTCGAGTTTATCGCCGATCGAGCCCGTGATACCCAGGCGGATGTCCTGATTGAATTCCGGGGAAAGCCGCCCGGATCGTCCCGTAACGACCACCTGCTGGTCGCTTTTACGGTATTCGAAGCCGGCCTGGATGCTGGCCTGCCCGTTTACGCGAAGGCTCACGCTGGAGGCGCCGAATATAGTGCTGAAGGCGCTTTCCCGGCCGCCGGGTATGGAAATATTGAATCCGAGACCGCCCCGGGATCGCTGTCGCCGTTGCTGGGCTTGCTTTTCGCTGACGATACGCCAGTTGTCGCTGAGCCAGGCGTTCAGGCGGCGTTGCCGGTAGCTTTCGAAGTCGATGACGAGCGGGTATCGTACTTCGCTCTCCCCGACGAATTCCCGGACGATGAATTCCTTCCGGGTGGAGTCGAGTTCGACTTCATGCCGCCAGTAGTTGCCCAGTGCAGGGAAGAAGGGGCGGCGGGCTCGTTGGACCGGGGATGCCATCCGGCGGTCGGGCTGTGTGGATGGCAGGTAGAAATCCGCCCGGCGGAAGACTGTGGTATCGGTCGTGTCGGCGGTCCCGGTTTTATCGCCGAAAATAATATCGAAGGTGGGGGCGACCGTATTGAATTTATTGCCAAAAATAATATCGAAGGTGGGGGCGTCCTGATCGGAAACAGTGTCTTCTTTCGGTGGCGGAGACACCTGTGCACTGCCGTAGTGCGCCGCTACGCCTTGCAACAGGAGCGCCATAATCATAGCGCCTGCCGCATGTATGCGCGGCGCATCCATGCGATCGGGACGCTTTTGTCCCGTTATGCGTACGGCGTGCGAACTCACCCGACTTCTTCGCGATGATCGTGGATAACTACGATGTATGGACGATTCGATTACCCCGCGGATGTTTTTGCAGCACCCTTACGGGTGATGCCGACAGCCCGCTGTGGTGCGTTTTATCGTCTGGCGGGGCATATGTCGACGCCCCTTTTTTACGAGAAACGGTAGTAGAAGTGCGCGCAGGCGGTAGCTGATTCGATCGAAGATCCGGGTGAGGGTGTCGAGCCGGCGGAGTGCCTGTTCAGAAAAGAAATTTTCAGAACAGGGAGAGGTCGGATTCGACAGGAGTTCTTTCCTACGAACCGGAGCGAAATAGTTCCCTGCGCACATCTCCGGCAGAAATCTGCGCAGCATGGCGTTGCTTCCGTGCGGTCTCCGGGAAGGCGGAGATTCAGGTTCCCGATTCGTTCCGGTTCCTACATCATGGATGCGCCCGACTTTCCCACAGCCACGGTGGCCAGTCCGATCAACAGCATCAGAAACACGCTATAGGCTGCTGCTGCGCCGAAGTCGTAGAGGCGCAACTGAGCCAGGATTTCCACGCTGATCGGGCGGTTGTCGAAGACATAGAGCATAATGGACGAAACGAACTCGCCCACCGATGCGACGAAGGTAAGCAGAGCGCCAGCCCAGATACCCGGCGAGATGGCCGGTAGCACGATACGGCGGAATGTGGTGGCGAATCGGGCCCCGAGATCGGCGGAAGCCTCTGCAAGACGCTCGTCGAATTGTTCGAGGGCCGCTGTGGTCGAGCGCACGACGAAGGGGATGTGGCGGATGAAATACGCCAGCGGTAAAATCCAGAATCCTCCGACGAGTACCGTGTTCAGCGCAGGCAGGGCGGGTTCGTTGAAAGTGACGATCAGATTCACGGCGATCACGGTGCCCGGAATGGCGAACGGGAGGGCCGTGAGCAGTCGTGCCAGCCCGCGTCCTGGAATTTTTCCCTTGGCGATGTACAGGGCGGCCCCGACGCCGAACACGATATTTCCGGCGGTGGCGACAAGCGCCATGCGCAAGCTGTTCCAGACGGGATCGAGTACGTCCGGATCCCGGAAAAGCGCTGCATAGTTGTCGAAGGTATACGCCGTGGGAAAGATCTGCCAGGTCCAGCTTCCTTCCTGTGCGAACGAGATCAGCAAGACGGTCGCCACAGGCAAAAGCAGGAACGCCAGCATGGGCAGGGCTGCTGCGACGGCAACGATGCGTCCGGTCCCGCTGCGAACGGGTACGGGTGGGGCGGCGACTCCTTTTGCCGCACCTTGCACACTGCGCCTGCGGCGGCTTTCCAGCAAGAAAAGAAACAACAGGCATATCGCAGTCAGCAGGACAGAGACAGCGGCCGACAGGGGGAGGTTGCCATTCGTCTTGTAGTTGTAAATCTGCAACGTCAGGAAACTCCTGGCGCCGGCGAAAAGGAGCGGCGCCGTAAAGGACGCCATCGAGATCATGAAAACGAGTAGAGCTGCTCCGGTAAGCGCCGGTCTCAGTTGCGGCAGAATCACACGCCGGAACGTCGTGAGTCCGGAGGCGCCCAGGTCTGCGGAAGCTTCGGGCAGGCTCTTGTCCACGTTGCCGAGGGCCGACAGCACGAACAGGTAGAAGTAGACGTACATGGCGTAGACATGCACGAGCCAGACGGCGGATAGGCCCTCGAATGCAAACGGCGTTTCGGCGAGGCTGAACATATCCTGAAGCACTCGCGGGAGGATGCCGCTTTCGCCGTACAGGAAGAGAAAGGCAAGCACGCCTACGAGGGGAGGCAGTGCAAGAGGGAAGGCAGCGACCGCCATCAGTATGCCGCGCAACGGGAACCGGAAGCGATGAAAACACCAGGCCAGCGTCGTGCCCAGTATTCCGCCTCCGAGTACGGTCGCCACGGAGATGAATACGGAATTGAAAAGAGCCCGTACGTTTGCGGACGACCAGGAAGAAAACAGTCGGGAGTAATTTTCTGCGGTCAGTCCCAATTCGAACGTACGCAGGCTCGGGTAGAGCACGTATGCTGCAAGTACGAGCAGGACGGGAACGGCAAGGAGCGCAGACCCTCGGCGCGTTAACATGGGATACTCTGATTAAGCCCGCAAAGCTCAGAGGCTGAGAGGGGTGCGCTGGCAAGGAATGACGAAGCAGCTTGGTAGGCCCCAAGTAATGAGGAATGACACAGCCAGCGTGCGCCTCTCAGCCTCCCGAAGGGCACTTCACGGCCGCGACGACCCAAATCCGCAGTGTTTTCTGCTGATTTCAACGATGGAATCATGATGTCCTTTGCGCGCGAAAGTGAAGTGCTGAGCGAAGTGGACTTGATCAGAGTATCCCATAGGCGATCAGAGGGCGCCGCGGCCTTCGAGGGCGCGTGCCAGCGTGGCTTCGTCGGCATATTCGAGGTCTCCTCCTATGGGCAGACCCCGGGCAATGCGCGTCAGGCGCACGCCGGCGGGTTTAAGCAACTGCGAGAGGTAATAGACCGTGGTGTCTCCTTCCACCGTAGGATTCAGTGCAAAAATAATTTCTTTTGGAGGGATATGCTCGTTCGGAACGGGTGCGTTGTCCTGGCCATCGCCGGTAGGTATCCGACCGTTTTGCGATGCCGGTGCGCCGGTCTGCTTGTGCGTCGGATCGATACGCTGCAGGAGCTCGTCGATGTGGAGATCTTCCGGGCCTACGCCGTCCAGCGGCGAGATGGCCCCTCCCAATACATGATATACGCCCCGGTACTCGTTGAGGCGTTCGATCGCCAGGACATCATTGGCTTCTTCCACGAGGCAAATCACGGCATGGTCGCGTTGCGTCGAGCTGCAGATGGCGCAGGGGTCCGCATCGGTTACGTTGCAGCAAACGGAGCATTGCCTGACAGTATCCTTAACCCTGATCAGCGTGTGCGCCAGATCTGCGATCTCGGCGCGAGACATTTTGAGCACATGGGCAGCCAGCCGCTGGGCCGTTTTTCGCCCGATGCCAGGCAGTTTGGCAAACTGCTCGACAAGCGCCTCAACCGATTCGGAGGTGAATCCCATGCGCGCACGTACCGTTTCAGGGCGGGTTGCGTTCAGGCGATGCGGGCTGCTTTACCGCAAGTTTTCGTTTACAGGTTCAATCCACCCAGGCCGGACAATCCCATGCCCGGAGGGAGCATGGCGCCCGCAATGCCGCCCATTTCCTTGTTCGCCATCTCCTCGGCTTCGTCAAGGGCCTTGTTTATTCCGGCTACGACAAGGTCTTCCAGTAATTCAACGTCTTCGGGATCGACTGCGCTTGGCTCAATGCGAATATTCGTGATGCGACGAGCGCCGTTTGCGGTCACTTTGACCATGCCGCCGCCGGATTCGGCCGTTACCGTCTTTGAGGCAAGGTTCTCTTGCGCCTCCTTCATCTTCTTCTGCATTTCCATGACCATGCCGAACATGTCGGCCATATTTACGCCGTCAGGCATACGATTTACCGTTTTCTGAGGATCGAGAGCCTTTAGCACCCGATCATGGGTGCATACATTGCGGGTATCACCAGGCGGGTTCACCACCGAACCGGTCGAAAATTTCGCGCACTACCGGATTTTCCTTGCGCTTGCGTTCCATGTACTCGTACGGATCGAAATCGGCGGCGGTTTCGGGAGCGCCGTCCGTTCCGGGGGTATTCATATCTTCGCGTACGACACATTGAATCGTGCGGATAGGCACATTCGCCAGTGACTTCAGCTGCCCGGTTATGTAACCGGCGCGTTCGGTCAATACGCGGCGGTGAAAATCGTCCGGGACGGCGATGCGAATAATGCCATCGTCGTATCCTTCCGGCCGCGTACGATGCAGCATGGACCATATCTGTATTTTGTCCTTCTTGACGTGCTCCAGCAAATCGTTCCAGATGGTTGCAATGGGGTTTGCATTTTCGTCCGGAGTGGCGCTTGTGCCCGTTTCGACCGTTTCAAGGACGGCGGTGTCCACTTCGGCTACGAGGTCCTGCCCGTCAGCGGCGTTTAGTGTTTCTTCGGGCAGGGTGCTGTCGCGTTGAAGCAGGGGTTTGCCGAACAGCGTGTCGGCAATGGAGGGGGGAGTATCGGGTTGCCGGACAGGTCCGGGGGTTTCTGAAGGCGCGGCCGCGGGAGGGGGCGTTGCGGGCGGTACACCTTTCGAAGGATACTCGTCTTCCTGGAGAGGCGGTGCTTTCGGCGCGGTCTTGTGTTCAGGATCACTTGGGGGCGTATGTGGGTCGGCGTCGCGAGGCGCCGGGGTATTTTGTTTTTTTAGGGTAGGCGAGGTCGGGGTTTTGCGCGTAGTCGATGTCGTCTTTCCCGGCGGGCGTTGGCCTGCCGGAGCCCTGGTGTCTGCGTTGCCGGGAGGTCGCCTGTCCGGTTCCGCCGCTTCCAGTCGATCTATTTTTGCAAGCGCCTCGCGCAGGTCTGCGCCCAGTGCGATCGTCGCCATGTTCAGCAGGATGGTCTCTACCTTCAGGCGCGGCTGGATACTATTCCTGAGCGTACTTTCCGCATTGGCGGCGAGTGTCAGAAGACGCAGCAGGTCCATTTCCGAAAAAGGCGCCACGGCCTCGGCATAGCGTTTTCGGGTTGCTTCCGCCGCCTCGATCAGTTCGGTATTCTCCATCGTGCGCGCAACAAGAAGATTGCGCAGGTGCTCCGTTAGCCCGGCCAGAAACTCCTGAAGGTCATGCCCGGCCCGGATTGCGTTCTCGATGAGTTGCAGCATCCCTCCCATGTCGCGCGCAGCAACCCGGTCGGTCACCTCGAAATATCGATCGATGTCTACCACGCCAAGCGCCTTGACGAGGTTCGCGTACGCGATGTCCGAGCCGCACAGCGAAACGGCTTGATCGAATACCGACAGCGCATCCCGGAGCGCGCCATCCCCCTTGCGTGCAATGAGCAGCAGGGAGGCTTCGTCTGCACGGATGTTTTCCTCCTTGCAGATATCGCTTAACCGGGCAACGATTTCCGGTACGGCAATACGACGAAAATCGAACCGCTGGCAGCGGGACAGGATGGTGGGGAGCACCTTGTGCGGCTCGGTCGTTGCGAAAATGAAGAGGACATGGGGTGGCGGCTCTTCCAGGGTCTTCAGGAGCGCATTGAAGGCCGCTGTCGAGAGCATATGTACCTCGTCTACGATGTACACCTTCCGACGGGCGCCCTGCGGGGGAATACGCACCGTTTCCCTCAAGTCGCGAATATCGTCGACGCGGTTGTTCGAGGCGGCGTCGATCTCAATGACGTTCAGACTGCGTCCTTCTTCGAACGTGCGGCAGTGCTCGCAGGTCCGGCACGGTTCCGCTTGCCCGTCGCGTTCTTCCGGCGCGCTGGTGCAGTTGATGGCCTTTGCCAGAATGCGTGCTGCTGTGGTCTTGCCTACGCCGCGCGGTCCGCTGAAGAGATACGCGTGGGCCAGCCGGTCCAATCGAATCGCGTTACGGATGGTTTCCGTGACGTGCTCCTGCGCCACCAATTCGTCGAACCGCTGCGGGCGGTACTTGCGCGCGGTGACGAGATACCTCTGTTCGGACATGTTGGCGAGACGGTTCTGTGGGGACCGGAGGGGATCGATAGCGCGTTTTTCAAGCGCCTCCGGCGGCGTTATCCCGAGGTCCTCAAATGTATTTCACACCTGCGAATATCCTGCGATGGCACGAAGGATTCGAGGCAATTTTTTCCTTGTATCCCTGTCACTGGAAACCATGCAGCCGCTCGACGAAACCCCGAGGATTCATCGTGTGGATAAGTATAGTTTGTACGAGGCCGGTTGTCAATGCCTCGTTGTCCGTTTCGATCTGTACACACATGGACAAATTTGCCGTCGCTTTTCAAATTTCGCCGTAGGCGCTGGTAGGAACCCAGCCCTGGACGCCATTCGGCAGGCGCACTTCGCTCCAGGCAGCCCGGACCGTTACGACCTTGACGACAGCGCCTTCGTGGACGGTCAGGTCTGTGGCTGCTCCGTCCGGACGATCCGTCAAGTCTGTTGCGTCTGCCAGCATGACAGCCTGCACCGTGTGCGTTTCTTCCCAGGATGCAACGAACCCGGACGTGACGAAAAAGGCGGCAAGCACTACCCCAGTCAGTACTGTACGTCGCAACCATGGAGACCGGGTGCGACGGATGCGCAGTGCAATAGCTGCCAAGGCCATTCCATAGCCCAACAGCCCGAACAGGAAAATGCCGGTTGGTGATAGGGCGCCAACAAGACGGTTCCATGCAGGACGCCAGAAGGGGGCGGGCAGTTGCGAGAAACTATCGGCGGTCCGGTTCTGAACGATAGCGAGATTATGCGCCAGTTCTTCGCTTTCCGGCATGTATCGCCGGGCCTTTTCGTAGAACCGGATGGCTTGTCCGATTTCGTCCAGTCGAAAATATGCATTCCCCATGTTGTAGTACAAGGCGCCGCTTGCATATCCGGCTTCCAGAGCGTT
>LXNJ01000304.1_pt1 | contig 35636 bp, 31 predicted proteins | sample 809081 | NCBI WGS metagenome assembly LXNJ01 (sample SAMN04870510, study PRJNA318959) | sponge metagenome | biome: sponge; feature: marine sponge reef; material: water | host: Petrosia ficiformis | place: Greece: Milos, Mediterranean Sea | collected 2013-05-29 | depth 5-7 m | reverse complement strand
TCGACTTTCCGCAGCTCATCCAAGACGACTACTTCGACGCGATCCACCTGCTGTGGAACAACAGAAAGTACGTGTCCTGCCTGAAGCTGGTATTCTCCGCGATCGATACCTTGGGGTACGTCGAGTACGGCCCGATTCGCGGCAACTGCTTCACCAAGTGGCTGGATGACTACTGTAATCTCGGGGAGGTTGGGGTGACGCCGGACGAACTGTGGCAACTCAGGAACTCGCTGATCCACATGACCAACCTCGATTCACGCAAGGTGCGGTCGGGGCGAACACACAGGCTCCTGCCGCGGTTCACGCACCCCGACCGTGATACTCCACCCTTGGTCGATGGTATGAAGGTGCTCCACGTCGCGAGGCTCGTGATCACTGTACTGCCTAAGGGGATCGAGAATTGGCTGCGGTCGTACAACCGCGACCGGGACAAGTTCGCCGAGTTCGTCGAGCGCTATGACACCATCGTATCGGAAGCGCGTTTTGCTGTTTCGGACTCCTCGTGACTGCGGGGTGACGGTTCGGGAAGTCGGCTAGGAGGCGAGTCGCTGGGCGCGAACGTCGAGCGGCATTGAACCACCCTACCCACTGCGGTAGCATGCCGCGCTCGCCGATACGCGTGCTATGATTCGGGACCCGATAGCCCAATGGTCTCCAGCATCTCGTTGTGAATCCGGCGCCAGTTTTGGTTGAGGTTGACGGTCCGGGCTTGGATCCAGAAGCCTTCGAGGCGGATCTTTGCCCTAAGCGGTTCGTTGCCCACCTGGGGATATAGAAGGATGCCATCGTGCCCAGCTCCCTGCGGCCCCGTTGCCTGCCGGTTCCGCAGATACGCGAGCAGCTGGTACAGGTTTTCGGACTTCAGCTTGCCGATCCCTGAACCGCGTCCGGACGACAGCGCGTCCTTGTAGTACTTCGCGTCCAGGATGATCCGACGCTGGGCCGATTCTAGGACCACATCGGCAGTCATGGCGGGGATTCGTCGCCAGTTGGTGTCGTCCTCAGCGTAGGCGTCCGCCCACTCGATTCGACGTCCACCCCTTGGATTCACCCGGTAAACACGCTGCTCGCGCTCGTAGAATCCCGCAACGAATTCTTCGAACAGCGCCCACATGATGGCCTCGTCACGGCGGAAGTCACGGAACACGGCACGACCGGTGGTCTCGTCCACGAGGGAACTCTCGTAGAGCAGCCTGCACGCGGAGAGGAGGAATTGGTATAGACGGCGGTTTCCGCCGAACTGGACCTGGCCGAAGGTGTTCCTCTTCAGGTGGATCCGTGACACGCCATCGAGCCTTCGGTACGCGGAGTTGACCTCGCCGCGCACGGTGCGGTCGAGCCTGATCCTCCGGTCCCGCAGCCCATGTAACGACGTGCGCAGGATCTGGTTCGGCAGGATGTCCACCGATAGCTCCTCGAAGTCGCAGGCGGCCCGGCCGTGCAACCGCAACGCACGCTTCGCCGTTTCACTGACGGCCAGCTTGCCGCGGATTCCAGCGAGATCCTCCCGTCGATCCACGTACCCCCGGTCGATGCCGCGCCGGAAGAGGTGATTGACGCCGTGCGCGAGCACCTTGCCGAGGAGGTCCTGGACCGTCGAAAGGTCTCCCAGAGAGGCTAGGCGTGTGGTGTCCCGCTCCTGAACGCGTCCCCAAGCATAGCAGAGGAGGTAGTAGACGTTGAGGATCGGGATGTTCTTCAACGCTCAGGCGTTGCCGGTAAGACTCGCCACAGCCTTCTCGACACGCTCCGGCACGTCGAACCAGTACTCACGCAGAAGCGGAACGATCTGAGTGTTCACAACACGCATGTACCATTCCTCCGAGGGCTCGTCACCGTCGTCGGGAACGAAGTAGCTGTGCCCGATCTCGAAGCCGGGGCCGAGTTCCTTGTCGTGGCGAATCGCCTCGTTGAGATCGGCCATCCGTTCGGAGATGCGGACGACCAGCTCGGGATCCGCGCCCATTTCTTCGACGAGATACTCTGTGAACGCCGTCCTGCCGTAGTCGGTTCGGTAAGCCGGTTCCAGCGTCTCAAACGCGAATCGTCTGCGAAGCGCGTAGTCGACCAGAGCCAGGGACCGGTCGGCGGTGTTCATCATCCCGAGGATGAAGACGTTTGGGGGCACGTAGAACCGCTTCTCCGAATAGGTCATTGCGACGGCGTACTTCTCGCTCCGCTTGTCGCGCTCGATCAGCATGAGCAGTTCGCCGAAGATCCGGGAGAGGTTGCCGCGGTTGATCTCGTCGATGATGAAGACGTGAGGGGTTTCCTGGTTGGCTCGCGCGCGTTCGCAGAAGCGCTGGAAGACGCCCGGCTTCAGATCGAAGCTCCCCTCGTTGTTGGGCCTGAAGCCTTCGACGAAATCCTCGTATGCGTAGGACTGGTGGAACTGGATCATCTCGATGGGATCATCATCCCTTCGGCCGGCGAGGCACCAGGCGATCCGGTTAGCGATGAAGGTCTTTCCGGTCCCGGGGGGACCTTGGAGGATGAGATTCTTGCGGAACTTGATGGAAGCAAGGAGGCGTTCCAGGTCGTCAAGGGGAATGAAGAGGTCTTGGTGGGCGTCCGCGATACCGTATTTCCCGTTCGAGTCATCCCCGTTTTCCTCAGGAGGCGGAGGAGGCGGAGGAGGAGGTGGGGGTGGCTTCGGCTCTGGCGGGTCCCAGAGTTCCTTGACCGGAGACTTGTAGAAGTGAATCTCCTCCTTCGGAATATCGGGGTATTCGGTTTCGAGGTGTCGCCGGATCTGGAGCAGGGCTCGATCCACGGCCACCAGATTAGGAGTCTTGAACGCTTCTCCGAGAGGGAGTCTCTTTGCGATCTTCTCTTTGCCGCTGCTTGAGACGATCGGTTCAAACTCGTCGGGGAAGAGCAGGAAGAGCAGCGCGTGCCGGAATGCGCGTTTGCCCGCAGCTTCCGTAGAATCCAGCCACGACGCGAACTCCCAGGGCTCGTTCGCCAGCCCGGTACGGCCAAGATTCTGCGAGAACCAATCCTGCATGGCGAGTCCAAAGAAGTGGTACTCCTTCCATGCGAGACTATAGAATGCCCTGCCCGGACGTAGCACTCCGCCCCCCAGCACTCGATCGCTGAGTAGGTCGTGTTTCTCTGGGAAATCCTCGCCCGACCACTGCCAGATGTGGCGAATGCTGTCGCGCTTCTTCTCGGGTCCCTGTGCGGAACGGCTCACGATGAGCCTGTATAGCCAGTCCATCTCCGCCCAAAGGCACGCGATCCTCTTTGAGCCTGGGGCTAGCTGTTGCTCCAGCTTCCATAGGAACGACTCCTGGCCGACGAGAGGACGGTCCACATACAATTGGCGGAATTCCTCGAAGTTCTCGCGTGTCCAGAGTGATCGCTGAGTGAAGAGCGATTCCCCGTCCAGGAGGCATCGCGTTTTCCAGTGCTCGGCGACCCTCAGGATGAGTTCCGCGTCCGTGAATCGGGCCAATAGTAGTCTCCATTCCGGTTGGTAACAGCCTAGACGGTTCGAGAACGGGGAGGATAGGATACGGAGCGGCGGCGATCAACCTGGCCGCTGGTCTCTGACGCGGCTCTCGTCGATCCGCTCCCTGATCCACTCGTCCACTTCCGACTCGATCCAGCCGACAGCGCGCCCGCCCAGCGAGACCGGCCGGGGGAAGCGCCCCTCGTCCAGCCGTACATAGACCGTGCTCCGCGACAGGCCCGTGCGGGCCAGCACCTCCGGCAGCCGCAGAAAGCGCACTTGCCCCTGCCTCTTCTGTTCGATCACACTCGTCATCGCTCCGTCCTCCTTCTCTCAGTGGTAAATCCCGGAATCATCCGGGCGTCGGTCCCGTAGTGCTCGGGGTGAACACGAGAACCCGGTTGGCCCTCGCCAGCTTCGGTGACGGGCTCTGCGGACGCGCCCAGCACCGGAAGGGCAACGAGCCGTGCTGACGGGGGTTGTTGGAAGCAACTGCACGATTGGGGCAACTCTGGGGGCATCTCAGAAGCCTGCGAGCCAATGGTCCAATGGGCACAACGACTTAGGTGCTCTCTTGACAGGTTGCCGTTCGCGGTCAGTCCGGCGAACGAGCCCTGCGCGCTCTCGATGGTCTCGCTGAGCTCTGCCGCCGCGTCGAGCGTCGCGTAGTCGAGCACGCGCTGTTGGTCGGCGGCTTCGCGGGCGCGGCGGTAGTCTTCGGCCGCGCGCGCCGCCGCCGCGGGCGGCTGGTCGCGGAACAGCGCGAGGATGTCGGCCTCGCTCACCCGGTCGGCCGTGTTTCGCGCGCGCCGCCAGAGTCCGGTGAACGAGCCGCCGCCGCTCCCCATACCGCGGACCGCATCGACCGTCTCGCGGGCCGCGCCCCGGAAGTCCGATCGCCAGGAGAGTCCGTCGCGCACCAGTCCGACGGGCTCGGCCGCGAGCCGGGAGAACGGCTGGAGCAGCGCGTCGATCTCGCCGCGCGCGGCGCGCTCCATGTGGTCGAGCTGGTCCTCGAGCTCGGTGAGCTGGCGGGCCATCGACCGGATCTGGCTGACCTGGTGCGAGATCTGCCTGATCTGATTCGCGATGATCGTGGCGCGCTGGACCCAGCTGCCGAAGTCGAACTGGGCGCTCGCGGGCGCGGGGCTCGCAAGGGTGAACAGCGCAAGGAAAACGGCGGGGGCGAGGATGCGGTGCAGCATGGGAGAGTCCTTTCGTGTCATCGGTGTGCAGTGGGGATTGGGACCAGTGCGTCCGCGGTGAACCAGATGCGGAGCCGGTGGCCCGCGCGGATCGCGATCTCGGGCATCCGGTTGAGGAACCGGTCGAGGACGGAGGTGGCGCTGCCTCCGAGCCCCTGGCCGATGCCGGCCCGGAGGCCGTAGGGCGAGGCTCCGGCCAGCGTGAGTCCGCTCAGCGCGCCGATGGCGCCCGCCGCCGCGAACGTCGAGAAGTAGTGGCGGCTCACCCGGTCCTTGAGCGCGCCCTCGCCCGCCTGGTTCAGCCCTCGGAACTCGAGGTCGATCCAGCTTCCGTCGGGCATCAGCAGCCGGTGGAACGCGACCGCCAGGCGGCTCTGGTCGCGGTCCTGCACGGCCCGGGCGGTGCCCACGACGCGCGCGCCGCGTGGAACGAGGACCCGCTGCCGGTCCGCCGAATACAGCGGCACCGAGACCATCGCGAGCACGGGTCCGGGGAACTCGCCCGAGAGTTGGGTGAGCAGCACGGCTTCGAGGAACGAGCCCTCGCGGATCCGCTCCCAGCCCGGCGGGTCCAGCGGCCGGACGCTGAGGGTCGGGTCCGCCGTGCCGGGCGTGCGATGGCCCTGCGATACAGCTTGTGGCGAGCTAGGGGCGAGCCCCTCGGCCGCCAGCCCCGCCTGCATCTCCGCCTCGAGGGCGGCGACCGACTGTCCGAAGGATGCGAGCATCCGGTCGAGCTCGGCTTCGGGCGGGTCGGGCTCGACCGCCGGCAGGCGGGCGGCGTCCCTCGCCTCGTTCGGATCCCTGTAGGTCCGTGAGACGGGCAGCGAGCGGAGCGAGCGCGTCCGCCGCTCGATCTCTTCGAGCCGCAGCGCCTGGCGAAGCTCGTACTCGGCCTGGACCATCCCGACCGCGTCATCCTCCGCGCCTGCCGCTCCGCGCTCGCCGCCTCCGGCTCCACTCGCGCCCCCGGCCCCGGCCGTCTCGGCCTCGGCCTGGCGGCGTTCGCTGTCGGCGCGGGCATCGTCGGCCGCAGCCCGCATGACCTGGCGCTCCAACTCGGCACGCAGCCGTCCTTCGAACGAGCGGCCCGCGCGGTCGTCCACGGCCTGCGCCTCGAAAGGGGCGGGAGCCATCGGGTCCTCCTCGGGACCCGTGAGCGACGACGAAAACAGCATGCCGGCGATGAGCACGCCGATCAGCGCGATCCCCGCCTTCGTGATGATGCCGCCCGGCAGCGCGCCCTTCGGCTCCTTGATCCACTGCTTCCAGCGGCTCATCGCGCGTCCGCGGGCTCGAACCGCCAGCGCAGCCGCTCGTCCCCGATCTGGAGCCAGCCGTCGCCCAGCACGCGGCGGGCGACGTAGAGCCCGCCCTCGCCCAGGTCGAACGCGACCAGGCTCGGCTCGCCGTCCCGCAGCTCGTAGAGCGCCGGCGCTTCCTGGGCGCGCGAGCGCAGATAGGTGAACTGCCCGTCATGCCACATCGCCTCGACGAGGAACGGCCGCTTCGAGGCATCCTGGTCCAGCCGGTACTCGAACCGGAGGCGTTCGGGGTAGGAGGCGCGGAACGCCTCGATCTCTGCGTCCGCCGCCGCCTGCGCTCTGCGCGCCGCCTCGGCGGCCTCGGCGGCCATCTCCCGGTATGCGGAGACCTCACTCCGCGCGACGAACGCTGGAAGGCCGGTGCCGGACAAGCCCGCGACATCCGGGCCGTCTTCGATGCGAACGACCAGGTGCGGCGGTTCGTCGCCGTGCTCCTCGACGAGGAACGAGTAGATGCGGCCCGATTCGCAGACGAGCGCGATGTTGGTCGCCGCGTCCTCGGCCAGGGGCTTCAGGTAGGCGACGTTCGCCGCGCCCGTGAGGTGCCAGTACTCCGAATCGCCGGCCACGAAGTCGAGGATCCTCTCGGATGCCGGGAGCACGATCACGGTCGTGTGCCTCACGCGCGCGCGAACAGAGTAAATGTGGTCCTGGCCGGCCTCGGCGGCGGGCACGCGAAGGAACGTCGCCTCCTCGTCGCGCTGCTTGGCCGACTTGTGTTCCTGGGCGGCGGCGGGGAACGCCGCCAGCAGAAGCGTCAGTGCGACAGGTATCGTTGCGGGTCTCATCGTGTTCTTTCCTCCTTCGATGTAGGGGGTTGGGCGAGAGGGTTCGCCAGGACTTCAAGCGCCCGCGCGAGTCCGTGTCTGTCGACGGCCTCGGCCCGCCGCTCGGCGTCCAGCGGCGAGGACGTGTAGAGCCAGTAGCTCTCCGGATCGACTTCGAGGCGGAGCACGGCCGCCTCGTCCGGGCGCCGGAGATACAGTTCGCGCTTGGGCGTCAGCTCCCGGATCCGCCCGACCTCCGACTCGTTCAGCCGGAACAGGTCGCCGACCCCGTCCGGCAACTCGGGGTTCGCGAGGAACAGCTTCGTCGGGATCGACTCCAGCAGCGCCGATGCGCCGGATGTCCCGGTCATGTCCACGGCCGACTGGGTCGCGAGCACGAGCGCGGCGTTCTTCTTGCGCCACGTCTTGGCCGCCTCGGCCAGATAGGCGAGCACCGCCGGGTCGGCCAGGTAGCGCCACGCCTCGTCCACGACCATCAGCTTGAGCCGCGCGGCTTCCCGGGGATCTTCGATCTCCAGCCGCATGCGTTCGAGCAGATAGGCCAGCGCCGCCTCGCACAGGTCCGCGTGCTCGGCCGCGCCCGCCAGGTCGATCACCTGCCAGTCCCGGAACTCGAGGTCGGCCCCGCCCACCGGAGCGTTGTCGAAGAACCGGCCCCAGACGCCGTCGCCAGTCCAGCGGCTGAGCGCCGGCCACATGGCGGCCGGGAGGGAGCCGGTCAGCACGCTCAGCGTGCGGCGCTCGGCTCCGAGCGCGTACAGGTCCTCGATCCGAGAGCGGATCTCGCTCGTGTCCGCGCCTGTCGGCTCGTATCCGCCGAGCCTCAGCAGGCGGAGCACCCAGCCGGTGAGGAACTGAAACGTGCGCGTGCCCGCGGGCAGCGCGAACGGTTGAAGCTTGAGCCCGGACTCGGTGTCGCCCCCGGGCGTGAGCTCCAGGTAGTGGCCCCCGAGGAACCGGGTCAGCCAGCGGTACGAGCCCCCCAGGTCCAGGATGAGCACGCGCGGGCCGTACTTGAGCGCCTCGACCAGGAGGAAGTTGAGCGCGAAGCTCTTGCCCGAGCCCGTCGCTCCCAGGATCAGCGTGTGGCCCACATCGCCGCGGAACAGGTCGTAGTGGTAGGCCGTGCGCCAAGGCGTCTCGAACACCGCGAGCGACTCGCGGTCCAGGTGCCCGCACCGGGCCGAGCCCCGGGGCGGCCCGAACACGGGCGCGAGGCAAGCCGCGAGGCCGGCCGAGACGAACACCGTCCTCACCTGCCGCCTGCGGGGCTGGGCGGGCAGACGCGAGAACCAGACGGGCAGCTGGCCGTAGCCCTCGCGGACGGCCTTCGCGTCATGCGCGGCGAACAGGCGGCGCACGTCGCCGTCCAGCCGCTCGATCTCGTCCAGTTCACCGTGGAGCGCAACGGTGAGCGACGCGTCGCCGTAGGCCACGCCGTCGGCTTCGAGTTCGACGAGCGCGGCGCCCAGCCGGTCCGACTCGACCGCGGCGGCCGAATCGACCATCGCCGACGCCGTGCCCTCGGTCTCCTGCACGTGCGCCATCATCGAGTAGCGGCGCGAGAAGTAGTGCCGCTGCGCGCCCCGGATCCGCCGCCTGGCCGCCTCGACCGTCCACGGCCGCCATTCGAGCGAGACCGTCAGCGTCGCGTCGAGGCAGTAAAGATCCTTGAGCAGGTTCGCGTGCGCCTGGCCCGGCGGCGACAGCAGCGAGTAGAGAAGCACCGGCTCGCCATCGAGCCTCAGGTGACTGCGCTCGGCTTCCAACTCCGACAGCGCGAGCCGCCAGTTCATGCCGCTGCCGGTCGCGCCGTCCCACGGCGTGCCGGGGCGGTTGATGAGTGCCGACAGAAGCCGGGACGCGTCGGCGGCTCCCAGCATCTCGATGGGCGTGTGCTCGGCCACGAGCGAGCGGCCCGCCTCGACCATCGCCCGGAACCGGTCCGCCGCCGCCTCGATCTCGGACGCCAGGTACGTCGGCGCGCCCTTCTTCCGGCGCTTCCTCAGCCGGGCGAGCCGGGCCAGCGGTCCGGACCGCGTGCGCCTGGCCACCGGACGGAGAGCGGACCCGAGCGACCAGACGACGTAGGCGTCGAGGCGCTGCACGCGGCGGTCGAGGAACGCGGCGCGCTTCCGCTTCGAGACGGCCGCGATATCGGAGCCATTCTCTTCGCTCCCCCGCGCGATGGCCGCCGGGCGCCGGAGCAGATAGAAGTAAAGGCGCGCGCTCGGGTCGAGACCCGAAAGCAGGCGCTGCCAGAGACCCAGCACCCGGTCGACCTGCTCCGGCGTGCGCCCGTCCACGGCAGCGGACCGCAGCCGTCCCGCCGCGATCAACTCGCCCGAACGCGCCAGGCAGGTGCGGCCATCGTCGAGCCAGCCCCAATAGGGCAGCTCCTCGGCCAGCGAGCCGGCCGCCTCGTGCGCCCGAAGCTCCTCGGCGACCCTCACTCGCTGCCTGCCCGGATCTTCAGGTGCCACGGCTCGTCCGTCCACTTGCCCGGATCGAACCGCGCCGGGTGGCGCGACGCAGCGCGGATCACCGCGAGCATCGCCGGGTCCCTCCGGCCGGCGAGCCAGCCCGCGCCGTAGCAGCCGGTGAAGATCACGCCGCCCGCCACCAGCGAGGCCGTCGCGTTCCACACCGCGACCGCGAGCGTCGCGCCCAGCAGGAACAGCCGCCGCTCCACGCCAAGCACCGTCAACGGCCGGTTCAGCGCCGCGTAGCCAGCCCAGCGAGTGAGACCCCGCATCAGAACAGCCAGCCCAGGAAGTTCACTGCGCCCACGGCCATCCCGATCCCGAAGATGATCCCGGCCAGCGTGCGCTTGCTGCCGCCCTCGCCGAACGCGAACATCAGCCCGCCGACCACGATCGCGATCAGCGACAACCCGCGCGCGATCGGTCCCGTGAACTGCGTCTGTAGCTCGTTCACCGCGTCCACCCACGGGCTCGTGCCCTGCGCCAGCAGCACACCCGGCGTCAGCGCCAGCAGCGCGGCCCAGGCCGCCGCCTTCAGCGTTCTCGACAACGTTCTCATTCGGTCTCCTCCTTTGGGGGTTCCGTTGTGGTGTTGGCGCCGGGGCGTCCCTCCCCGACCCGGTCGTGCTCGATCCGCTCATCCATCCATTCCAGGACCTCCGACTCGATCCAGCGCACCGCGCGCCCGCTCAGCCGGACCGCCCGGGGGAAGCGCCCGTCCGCCGACCAGTCGTAGATCGTGGTCCGCGACAGGCCGGTCAGCGCCTCGACTTCCGAGATCCGCAGGAAACGGATCTCCGGCTTCGTTCTCTCAGTCCTCCGGTCTCTACTCATCGCTTCGCTCCGGTTCGTCTTCCTGTCCCGCGCCGCCCGCCTCGTCCGCCTCAGCCGGGCCAGCCGGGCGTACCGAGCCATCGCAGCGGCCGGATCCGCTTCGTAGGCGGCCAGGAAGGCCAGAATCCGGTCCGCCGTCCTGAGCGACGGCGAGCGTCCCCGCTCGATCTGGCGCAGCAGGCTCGGGTCGCCCACCGCCATCATGCCGAGCGTCGTCGGGCGCATGCCCGTGCTGCCCAGAAACGCGTTCAGCCGTCTGTTGAATTGCTCCTCCAGCGTCTGCATGAGAGTCGATCCAGCCGTGCCAAGGCCCGTAACGGTGAAAGGACCTTTTCCAGGAAGTCAACTCTTAGGAGATCTCCTAAGTGTCTGTGGTGTAAGTAGTTATCCGACGTTGTACGCGACGTCCGGGGGCCCACTGCCAGTGCGGCGGCGCACGCCCCCACGGGGCAGGGGGATGCGAGAGCGGGGGGTGGCGTGCGAGGCTCGGCCGACGGAGCCCGGCCTGGGCGCGACCGGTTCGGGACACGCGCCGTGCGGCGCGCCGGAAGTCGAGCGTCCGCGGGAACGGGATGCCGTTCGGGAGGCCGGTCCGGTCGCTGGGAAGAGGACGACGCTAGTGGAGCTGGTCGATTCCCGGCCCGGAGAGGGATGGCGTTCGCGGACCGGCCGCGCGCTTCATGGCATGCGCGGCGGGTGGACGGCCCTACGGCGCCAGCAGGCCGACGTGTGCTGGTGCGGGGATGGCGGGACGGGAAGTCGGGGTTGGCTGTGACGCGGGCTCTACTGGACAACCCGGCATCATCCGGCCCCTCAAGAAGGCGCTGCTTGGTGCAACCCTTAAGCGGCCGGGACGCGCGACACCTGCGCGCGCCCCGGCCGCTGCGGGCGTGGCCCCCCCGACGCACTCGGACCTCGTCGGTCGCGTCGGGGGACCCATCTTGCTCGGGGGCTTCAGTTCGTGACGACCACGGCCCGGTACTCCGTTGGATCCCGGAGCCCGTAGCCCTCACCCGTGACCTGTAGGACGCGGACCCGGTACAGAGCGAACTGGTTGCGGTCCGGCACGTGGAACTGCATGAGGGGACCCGGCCGGAGAACGCCCGCCACGACGATCTGATGGCGCTCCCCTGTTCCGGATTCGTACAGCTCGAGACCGGAAGCCCGCACGGCGTCGATTGTCGGACCCTCCAACTCCAGCAGGACGCCGATATCGGCTCTCGCTGCCGGCCCACTCCACTCGACCGTCAGGAGACCCGGGTCCGGTACGGCGGCGGCCGGAGCGGTTGGCGCTATCGAATCACCGGTGCACGACCAGATCATTGCGGCTGCGAGCAGCACGGTGAGCGCCCATCCGTTGCCCGCCCGGCGACCCGTGCCGCGGACTCGCGAGCGTCCGCGGCGCCTGGAGTTCCCCCGCCGTCCGGCTGCCGCAGCCCCGATGAGGGCAGCGCCCGAAGTGGGACTGGAATCGGTAGGTGTTCCTCCGCACCGGGCTTCACCTCTTCGGCAGCGCTCGATCCAGGAGAGCAGGTCCCCGAGATCGTAGCCGCCGTTCCGGTTGCCCAGAAGGTCGAGCGCGGCCTGCCGGGCCTCGCTGAGCGTCTCCTCACCGAACAGCGCGGCGGCACCCTCGTCCGGGCTCAACCCGTCCGCTACAGCCAGCGCCTCGTCCGCGAGAACCGACGGGTCCTCCACCACGTCGCCGCTGGCCACGTCACCCGAGCTCGCCGACTGCCGCCAGTCCACCTTGTGGGCCGGGTCGTGGCCCAGCCCCGCGTGGGTGAGGTCTGCGTCCGCACCTGTCGCCTTGGACCTGATCGTGCCACCGTTGAGCCGCAGCGTGTTCGCGAGCACCGCGATCCCTTGGGTCGAAAGATTAGGCTCCACCACCACGTGGGCGAACGTCATGTCGTCCCCTCCGCCGCTCTCGTAGCTGGCCAACTTCTCGCCCCAGTGCGCCGGGTCCATGTCGATCTTCAGCTGCGGCGTGCCCGTTACCTCCACCGGTTCACTGAACGTCAGCGTCACGCGAATCGTATCGCCCAAGACATAGGTGCTGTCCGCGCCGGCGTCCGATGACACGTTCACGCCGGTCGCCTCCGGCGCCGACGGCCCTTGGATCGTCGCCGAGGGGGAGTTCGACAGCGGTCGACCGTCCGGCGTGCAGATCGCGGCTGCGGCCGAGCAATCGGTCGTCGCTGCCAGCGTCACGGTCACGTCCTCGGAAGAGAGCGGCCGCACCGTGATGATCCAGCGCTGGTTCTGGTTCTGCGCCGCCCGGCGCGCGCGCGTCACTCGGCCGTTCGTCGCACTAAGCGCCTCGTCCCTGAGCTTCTTGTAGGGCAGCTTCCCCGGGAAGTTCTCGCTGAAACGAAGCTCGAAGCTAAAGTCGGCGCGCCTGCCGCCGTGCGTGGCGGGCACATCGCGGAACGCCGCCGTCAGCGGTGCCCTGTCGTCCAAGGTGGTCACGGACACGGGCTTCGAGCGCGCGAAGTTATTGTACGAATCGAGCAAAACACGGAAGCTGTAGGCCGTCCCGGCGCTCAGTCCGGTCACTGTGTGCGCCACCGCGTCGGCGGCAAGCTTCGCCACCCTGCTCCAAGTCCCATCCGCCTGCTGCTGTTGCACTTCGCTCCAGACCTCACCCACCGACGCCGCCTGCGCTACCCACACGGCCTGATCCGGTAGCGTCCATGCCAGGTCGACCGTGGTCTGCGTCGCGTTCGATGCCGTCAAGCCAGTGGGCGATTTCAGATGCTCCTGCGTACTCGTCCACGTCAAGACCTCGGAATCCGCATGATAGTTGTCGGTGAGGTGCCTGACGCGGAAGTACTGAGTGTGACTCCATCCGTGTGATATCTTCATTGTTCGCGAGGTCGAGTCCGCATGGATTGACGCAGTTCCATACACGCGGAAATCCGGGTATGCCGACCCTTGAACTGCCACCTTGGTCACGACCACGCCCTCGGGGTGGACGGGCGGCGTCCAGGACAGATCGACCTTCGTCCCGAACTGGTTCGAAAGCGTGAGGTCCGTCGCGGGCTGCGGAGCCAGGATGGTCACCGGCGCGTCGGAGAACTTCGGCACCAAGGTGCCGTCGGTGTAGCGCAGGGCCGCGGGTATCCCATTCGGGTGCCCCGGAGAGGGCTTCGAGTTGGGGACCTCGTCCGGATCGTAGCTCACCGTGACCGTCTGCCCCGGTTCCGCTCGCGTGCCGAATTCGAGTGTGGCCGTCCAGGCGTTCCACTTCATCGTAGTCGGATGTACGCTGGCGCTGTCCGAGATCCCGGCGACCGTGAACCCGTGCACGACCAGCTTGGGCATCCCCAACCCCACCGCCTTATCGAATCGGAGTGTCAGCGTCGTCCCGTTGATCCTCGCGTACTCGAGCCCCGGGGGCATGGTGTCCTGTGCCGCAGCAGTCCCGGTGCCCGCCAGCAGGGCGAGGGTCACGGCGAGTGTCGCCTGCCACGGACGCGCTAGGCGCGCCAATCCGTCCAGCTTAGTCCTTTGACCAATCGTATTCATCCTCGTGTTCGCCTCGCGTTCGCAGGGGGGGTTGCGCGCGATAACTGGATTTATCGCGCGCAAAACGCGCGGTCCTTGCGACCGAACCGGAGGCCACTTGATGCCGGGTGCAGACACGAAACCACAAACAGATCCCTTGACTGGAGCAGAATCAGACGCGGAGGTGGCGGAGCAGTTAGATCGCTTCTTCGAGACAGTTAGCCGCGCCTTCAGCCGGAACACGGAGCGGGCGCTGAGGGCCGATCTGCGGGTATTCCTGGCCTGGTGCCAGCAGGACGGCTTCGTAGCCGCGCCCGCGAGCGTCGACACCTTGATCGCATTCATCGAGGACATGGGCAGCAGCAGGGCTCCGGCCACCGTGCGCCGCTACGTGTCCAGCATCGCTACGCTCCACAAGACGCTGCGCCTGCCGAACCCGGCGGGCAGCACGGCTGTGAAGCTGGCCCTCCAGCGGATGTACCGGAACCGCGGCCGGAGGCAAACGCAGGTGACGGGGCTGACTTGGCCGCTCCGGAACCGGCTGATCAAGGCGGCCGGAAAGCGGCTGATCGACGCGCGGAACCGCGCGCTGCTAGCCGTGGCCTACGACACGCTGTTGCGCCGATCCGAACTGGTGTCGCTGGACGTGTCTGACCTCGCGGAGGAAGCCGATGGCTCCGCGACGCTGCTAGTGCGGACGAGCAAGACGGATCCCGAGGGCGCGGGCGCCATGCTCTTTCTCGCGCGAGACACGGTGAGAATCGTCAAGGTCTGGCTCGGCCGCAGCGGGACCACTGAGGGGCGGTTGTTCCGTTCGGTGCGTAAGGACGGCTCGGTGGGGGAGCAACTCCCTCCGAGTCAAGTGCCCCGCATCTACAAGGCGATGGCCCTGCGTGCCGGGATTCCCGCAGACACCGTGGACGCCTTGGCGGGACACAGCACGCGCGTAGGCCCGGTTCAAGACATGATCGCCTGCGGAATCGAGTTACCGGCGATCCTGCAGGCCGGGCGCTGGAAGAGTGCGCGGATGGTGCAACGCTACGGCGAGCGACTGCTGGCGCGACGTAGCGGCGCGGCACAATTGGCCGCCAGGCAGCAGCGCTGAAGATTGCCTCTTCGTAGAGGTCTTAAGGACTTGCGGCCGACGGTCGGCATGACCGCTGCTCCCGGTCCTCTCCCTACGACTGGCGCGCGAGACTGCGGTCACATATCTTTTGACGGGCGTCACAGAGATGCGATCAAATAGCCGTAGCGCGCGATAAATCCAGTTATCGCGCGCAAAACCGACCGAAGAATCGCTGAGGACATCGCCCATTTCGGGCTCCTCTCCCGTCTGAAAGCGTCTTTGGGGCCAATGTCGAATCACTGTGCCCGTCAAGTCGCTCACTGTTATTGAGACCCGGAAACTGCCGCCGCGTTCCTTCGCGACCGGCGTCCGACCGACAGGCTGAAGCCGCCCTGGGCCAGCCGGGCCGCACCACGTTAGTGCAAGGAGCATGCCCGTCGACACTTGCCGTCGCTCGCATCGCGCCGGGGCAAGGTGTTGCGGAAAGGTCCGCGCAGCAGCCGAAGGGGAGCATGGGTGATAACCCGGGACGCCCTTGGGCTCATCCTGCCATTTAGTTCCAGCTCCGCGGGCGACAACTTGGGGGGAACCGAGACGACAAGGCTGGAAGAATGGGAGAGATACGATACGACGGCCCTGAGTGCGAGGCCCGTCATGATGAGTTGCGGCGAGCTTGGTTTGACGGCTGGACGGAAGGCGTGATGTGGATGTGGCGGAAAACCCGGCAAGCCGTCCGCCAAGACGATCGGCGAGAATCGCTCGAACGCAGCGTCATCCACCACCTATCGGCGGAACTGCGTTCTGCGGGTGGCAGCGACCGGCAACCGCGTTGACGTGTGGCGAGAGGAAGCCACTCCGACCGGATCGGAAGATCCGCCACCATCACAGCGAGGCCGGACACGCGAATCCGGCCGACAACGAAGGCGTCCGGCGCGTGATGCGCGGGCTCACCCGCTGGGCGGCGCAAGAGGGCCGCACCCCGAGGCAGGCCGCCGCGCTCACGGCCGAGGCGCTGGAGGCAATCCGCGCGACCGCCCATCTGCGCCGGACCGGACCGGGCGGCCGCACCGAGGGGGCGCGCACGGCCCGCCGCGGCGGGCGCGTGGACGTGGCCCTCGTCTCGGTCATGCGGGACGCCATGCTCCGGCGTGGCGAGGCCGCCGCGCTCACCTGGGCCGACGTGTAGTTCCGCAGCGACGGGTCCGCCAGGGTCACGGTGCGCCGCTCGAAGAGTGACCAGGACGGCAACGGGGCCACCCTGTACGTGGGCAGGGACGCCGCGGCGGAGCTTCGGGCGATCCACGGCCCGGACGCTTCCCCCGGCGCCCGCGTCTTCGGGCTGCGTACCGGCAAGGCCGTGTCGAAGCGGATCGGCAAGGCAGCCAAGGCTGCCGGGCTGGTCGGCCGCTTCTCGGGGCACTCGCCGCGCATCGGGATGGCGCGGGACCTGGTGGCCTCAGGCGCGGGCGTCGCCGCGGTCCAGGTCGCCGGACGCTGGGTCTCGCCCCAGATGCCGTCCTACTACGCCCGCGCCGAACTGGCCGGGGACGGCGCGGGCGCCCGGTTCTACGGCGAGGAGTGACCAGCTCAGCTCGCTACCGAACACTGGGCATACCATGGGGACCCCGCATCACGGTCGGCTACCGCTTAGCAAGGCCGGGCCTAGCGTAGGAACTCTGCGCCCATCGGCCTCTCGCCTGTGCAGCGTGCGGTCCTTCGGGTGGCGCTGGAGGGTATTGGGTGTGGGAACTTGGGTCGACACCTGTTGCCCGGCTGCGGCTTATTGCTTCCATTGGTTGCGGCAGTAATCCCAGCCCAACCTATCCCTACACAGAGAGGTGTTTCCTCAGTCACCTATGTCTAGTTCGCCCGATCCGTCCAGGTCCGCCGATGGCCAGCACGTAACGGAGCGTACCGAGGGAGAGCTTACGTTCACCGTCGACTCACGGCTGCTGGAGGAGCTTGGTGAGCGACTCGTGGGCAAGCCCTCGATGGCGTTGGCTGAGCTCGTGAAGAACGCCTACGACGCCGATGCCGAGACGGTGGAGATAACACTGGACCCGTACCAGCCCGGTCGCATCCTGATCGAAGACAACGGACACGGGATGACGAAGGAGGAATTCGAAAGGTACTGGATGAGGGTCGGGTCTCAGCATAAACGAGATCAGAAACGCTCTAGGAAGTTCCGCAGACCCTTCACCGGCTCCAAGGGCATCGGGCGGATCGCCACGCAGATGCTCTCGAAGAGTCTGCGGCTCATATCGGTCAACCGAGCGACCCCGACACAGCGCATCCTGGCCCACCTAGAGTGGGCCACGGCCATCGCGACCGGGGATCTGGTCAACGTTGTAGTGGGAATCACCAACGAACGGCTCCGCCAACCTCAGGATCACGGTACCACGATCATCCTCGATGGTCTCCATGACGAATGGTCGCAGGACACCGTCCGTGACTTGGCCGCAGAGATCTGGCAGCTCCAGTCACCCTTCGGCCGGCTAGTAGACGACGCCGAGGAATTAGGCGGTGACTTCGATGTTCGTTTGTCTGGCGTGGAAGAGTCACATGAAGCCGCGTTCCGAGATCAGATGTCGGCAATCCTCGGTCTTTGGGCAGCGAGAGCCGTCGGGGAGGTCCGCGAAGGAGAATTCGCAATGTCTCTCCAATTCAGGGGTGAAGAACCGATCACTTTCCCACCGGTAAGCAGGGTCTCTCTGAGACAAGCGCACTTTGAGCTGCGCTTCTACGAGTTGGCGGGACGGCAACCGATGGGGATACGCGTGCAGGATGCACGCGATTACCTGAGGCAATACGGTGGCGTTCACATATACGACACCGGCTTCCGCTTGCCATTTTACGGCGAAAAGGACAACGATTGGCTCCTAATTAGTTACGACATGTCTCGCCGAGTAACCCTGTCTGGGCTTCTCCCGTCGGAGATAAAGCAGATAAGACGCGGCATGCTCTCACTACCCCAATGGAACCAGGTGCTGGGTGCTGTGGAGATCAACACCGCTGTCGAACCCGAGTTGGAAGTCACCATTACACGAGACCGCCTAGTTGCGACGGAGGCGTTCCGGGAGCTCAGGGATTTGGTTCGCCAAGCCATTCATTGGTACGCAAATGAAAAAGCCCGGCGTCGCCTTGCAGACGAGCTTGGCGCGGGCCCGCTACGTGTGACGATCCCTTCCCGTGATTTCCACGAGGCCCTGAACAAAGCCCGTCCACACTTGTCGGCGGATGTCGCTGCAGACCTCGAGGATGCATACACGGAGAGCATTGAAGCTGGTAGGCGTGTAACCGAGGAGGCGGAAAGGCGAGCGTCGGCGCTAGGCGCTTTCGCAACTGCTGGCATAGCCGCCATTGGTTACCAGCACGAACTCGGCAGGCAGCTCCTTCTGATTGAACACCTTGCTCAACTTCTTCCCGAAGCCGGTGGTGATGACGCGGAGGTAAGGAGCGCGCTCGTTGGATTTCAGCGCAAATTGCACCAGATCGTGGAGAGAACTCGCGAGATCGGTTTGCTCTTTTCGCATCTTGTGGACCAGGAAAACGTCGAGGAGGTGAGGACGTTCTCTGCCATTAGCACAGTGGAGAGTATCGTGCAGCAAGTTTCCTCCATTCAGCCGGGAGTAACGTTCGACCTGTCGGGGATCGACCCCAACCTTCGTCTCCCTTCAGCGGCGTATGCTGAATGGGTGTCGGTTTTCCAAAATGCTCTTTTTAACTCACTCAATGCGCTTGTCGACTCAGAGGAACGAAATATTGTGGTTAGAAGCGAAGACGCCGGCAAACTTCGTCGGATCTTGATAGAAGACACAGGCAGCGGAATCGACCTTGAAGAGAGTGAGACGCTGTTCGAACCATTCAAGCGCGGGATGACGATCAGCCGGGAACGACGAGAATTGGGCTTCGGTGGGTCGGGCCTAGGATTGACGATCATGCGAATTCTCGCCGGACGTCGGGGTGTACGGGTTGGCTTCGAGTCTCCACTTGCCGGGTTTTCGACAGCACTCGTGCTGGAATGGTCGCAGGAGGCGGAATGATGCTACACATCTTGGTCGTTGATGATAATGCCGACCTGGTTGACGCCATGAGGACCAACGTTGAGAAAGCAGTTGGAGGTCGAGGCAACGTCACAACGCTTACCGGAAAGGATCTGATCAAGGCGATTCGAGAACTCCGGCAAAGGGAAGCTAATTGGCGGGTTGAGGGTCGCTGGAGCCCAAGACAATACAACGCCCCCTTCGATTCAGCAGACATCCTGGTCCTTGATTACCGGCTTGCGGATCTTTATGGGACGGACGGATATATGACCGGAGAGGACCTAGCTGCGCTGGCTCGGCGTTATTCCACCGCGGGGCCAATCCTGTCCGTGAATCGTTTTGGCAAGCAGAGTTTCGACTTGCGGCTTCGTCCCGAAACGCAGACGTGGGCGGAGGTAAGCATCGCGCACGAGGACCTACGGAACCGACGTCTTTGGTCGGCCGGCGCGGAGGGGTCGTACCGTCCTTGGGGATGGCCTTCGCTTGAGCATCTTCCCGAATTGTTCGACCGACGCGTGAGACACGCTCTGAGGCACTTCGACAGTTCGGTTGCCGAGTCGCTCGGGATTTTACAGACACAGTTGGATCTCATGCCGCGGAAGATCAGCGAGTCCCTGGGGGATGATCCCTTCGGTATTACGTTCAGGGACGTCGCGCTGCAGCGGGCGTTCCCGTCCGATAACGTACCTAAGCCCTCACGACCACAGATGGCGAGGGTGGCTGCAGCGGAAGTGGGGAAGTGGTTATCCCATAGCGTGTTGCCCGGGCAGGATATCTTAATTGACGCGCCGCACCTTGTGGTGCAGTACCCGAGCTTGGTGAAGGGTCGACCGACGCAGACGCGCCTCAACCAACTTGCACGGCTGTCTCCGGGCGCTGATCTCCCACTGGACGCGACCCGCATCAAGGGCGCGCAACTTCGACCCGGCTTCTGGCTTGACCGGCCAGCTTGGTGGGCGGAGGCAGTACTCGAGAATCGCGAGCTCCTCGAAAATCGAAGGCCGTGGGAAAGAACACCGCTGGACTACCGATTTGCAGAAGATACCTCGGCGTTCCATACGCCAACCGAGTGCCAGGCCTTCCAAGCAGTTGGGATGTTTGGCGAGCGGTACGTATGCGAACCAGATGAGACTATCGCATACACACCCGCGAGTCGACTTCTCCGTTAGAGTGCAAACTGTGAATAGCGATTATATTCGACTCCGCACGGCGCTGTTGGTAATTGCTGCCGTCTCGGATCGCGAATGGCGAAGTAGGGGTCAATACCCACTCCGTGGTCCTTTCACACATCTGAATCGCGAGCTGCTGGAAAAACAGTTGCCGAAGACAGACCACAAAATAGAGATTCCGCTTCCGACGATAACAAATCGCTTATTCCTGCTCCCACCGACTGGTCACTCTGTGTGTGCTCTGCTCGCGGTCAACTGGGAATTCCCCTCGGAGGACGAGGGTTCCGACCGGCTAAGGGAACAGCGGAATGTAGGTGACACAGGATATGTCAGTCGTGCCTTTAGAGTGTTTTTGATGCCGGCGAATTCAGCCGCTGACGTAGCACCCACGGTCTTCCGTTTTGACGAGAAGGAAGGTAACGACGACTGGTGCTTCGCCCACGCGCAACTCTGCGATAGAGTAACGCCGTATAATGGGTATTTTGACGATTCGGCTTCAACGAATTGGGTATCTGCGAGGTTGCCGCGCATTCCGTTAGCAGCTACTCAGGGGCCGGCGCCGATTTTCGTATGTTTGCTTGCCAGTCTGTATGGAATCGATAACCGACTGTTCCGTAGCGTCCTACAAGCACTGGCCGATAAAGAAGCGCATGGCGTCGCGCAACAACTCAGTGGGAGATGACGACGGCGCCAGTGAACGGGATTGGAGCATTTGCCCCAACTGCTTCTCACAAGGTCGATCCCATCGGAGGGGAAGGACAGCCGTCAACGAAGAGCGCGGGCAGTGCCCGCTCACTACTCCACGGCGACAACGAGCAGGCACCAGCGCGCCTCGCTTAGGCATACCACACAGGCGAACGAGGGAAGTATCTGCTGGTGGCTTCGGTGTGGAAGGGCACTGTGTTCACCTAGAGCGATGGCCGGTGTCTCGCTGGGACGGTCGACGCCAATCCATGAGCTGTGAACGGGTGCGTTGGAGCAGGCGAATCTCTTGCTTCCCAAGGCCGAGTCCGTCCCGTAGAACCCGTTCGTCTGCCAATCTCCTAGCTTTCTCTTCCTCACCTCTCCGAAGCAAAGCATTGAGGTCGTGGAACCTGTCCTCCGAATCTGCCACTACCGGCACGGGGGTTTGCTTCAGAGTGCCGGGCTCGATCTTCAAGACTCCGCCGCCGTAGCGACGCCCCCTGAGCTCCGCCCACGCCGCAACCGCGCTCGTGAGAAAGCCGACGGCCACGGCTTCCGGTGTAACCGCCACGTCGTTTCTCCAAGTGAGGCTGTGGATTGCATTGCTGTTCAGGCATTCTCCCCGGTTGAGGACCAGCAGCGGAGAACCGGCCCGGGCACAGGTGGCGAACGCGTCTGGCGGCGACGGCACGTCAACACGAAACCACTCCTTCCGGATGGCGCATTTGTGTCGGTCTTGGACACCCATCTTTCGGCCTTCCTGGATCCACGGTTCGACGTGGCGATCCTCGTCGGCACCTTCTGGGCGCACAAGTAACGCGGCGAGTCCGGCATCTATGAAGGTGTCGTGGTCTGCCTCTGTGAACTCAAGGCCCTTCAACCATCTGGTTCGAGGCACGACGCGATGGCGAACACCTTGCGGCAGTCCTAGTGCGTCCAAGTCGGTGGCGGAGCGAATGAAATGGCGATTGGCCCCGGTGACTACGCCCACTCTGATGTCGGCGACGTCGCTCAGGCGTCTCACTGCGCAGCGTTCCTCCAACTGGCTAAGGACTGAGATGGCGGCCGCCCCGATCTCGCCAAACGCAGTGGGAAAGCGATAGGAAAGTTGACATTCGTTGGAATTGGGATTGTTCAGGACCGACTGGAGCTCCTCGACAGAGTCCACCGCCGACGTCAGGACGTCTCCGCTTTCGCCAAACCCGGAGCACGCCACGGCGACCACCGCCTCATCCGTTCCCGCAAACATGCGGTCTCGGACGTACACCAGGAGACTGCTCCTAAAACTACTTGCTAGAGCCTCCCTCAACGGAGCGCCGTAGTCCGTTTGGAGGATGGCTTCCGGGACCAACATGGCGAGCCGCCCTCCAAGGGAAAGGAATCGGAGAGCGTGAAGGAGGAAATACGCCCATAGGCTGGCGGTTGCGGGGAGTGGAGTCGTCGAGTCAGCCGCCACAGCCCGGGCGGACTCCAGTTGATCGCCCTTGATCCAGTGGTGCCGGACGTACGGCGGGTTACCGACAATAGCCGCGTAGGGGGCGCCAGGAAGATCGGTTGGCGACGCTCTCAAGAAGTCGCCATGGTAGCAGTTGGCCTCGACCAACCGGTCGCTGCCCCGCACGGTGTCGACGCAACGCGGATCGATCTCAACTCCGTATACCTGCTGCCCCGCCTTCGAAGCATCCAGTTCCGATAGGATGCGCGCCGCTGCCTCGAGAAAGGCGCAACCCCCATAGCTTGGGTCAAGTATCGGCCCGGGGCCGTCGGCCAAGGCCCATCTCACCATCACGGACGCCAAGTCATCGGGAGTGTAGTAGACCCCGAAGAGGCGTTGGAGACTGATGTCGTCCCCGTCCCGGGATTCGCGAGATGAGAGGGGGGCCGTGCCCATAATCCTCCTTCAGGTGGCTGATCCTCTTCGAGCAGAGATGTTCTACCCCTGAATCTACACCCCGTTGCGACATGAGGCCTTCGGCTGACCCGTCACGGCACCACTGGCAGGCACGGGACGGCAACCAGATCGGGACCGGCGGGGCGGGACAGGGGGCTGATGCAGTCAGTTTGCGGTTTCGTGCAGCGGGTGTGACGCCGGCGGTGTCGGGAGCCGCTGAACAGCGACAGGACGAGAGAATCGGTTCCGGGGGGGTGAAATCCGCCTGGGCCAGAGCGTGCAGTCCCAGTTGAACTTAGACGGCTTCTAGCCGGGATTCACGCCATCTGGGAGACCTGAAGGTTATGCGCGCGGGGGGTCATGGCCTTGAAAGCGGATCGAGCGCCGCAAGAACTCTGGCACTTGGTTCGGCCCAGATCGATCCGGCACTCCTGGCGATCCGGCACGCGCACGCCGCAGCACGAGCAGTTAGCTGATGGAGTAGATCCGAGGCGGCTCGTCGTCGAGTGATCCGCTCCCGAGCCCAGCCAACCTTTCCACGTCGGCGTGCGACAAGCCGGTGCTGGCAACCAACTCCTCGCGATTCGACAACCCATTCGAGAACAGCATGCTTATCGCGCTGGCGAGCAGGCGTGGTTGCTCGGGGAAGATCTCGTCGTCCAGTGGCTCTCTCTTGGTCCACCCCCGAGCCGACTTCAGGCGCCACAACCTCTTCTCCGTCTTCTTCGTGATGAGCCCGAGGTCCCTGCATCTACGAATGATCGCGGCGATCGACACGCGCCAACGCAACTTCAGCTGGAGCAACGAATCAAGCGACATGTTCGTCACCTCGTGAACGAATGTCTCCGCGGGAAGTAGGAACGCAGCAGCAAACTGGTTGGCCTGCCTTTCCATCTCCTTGAGCGAATCAGTGCGCTTTACTTCCGAGGGGCGGACTCGTCGATGGAGGTCTGTGTGTCCGATCTCATGAGAGCAGTCGAATCGCGACCTGACGGCCGACTGCTTGTCAACGTTCAGAATGATGAGCGGGCGACCGCTGCACCAGCGGTGGTGGGCATCTAGGTAGTGATTCCCGATACGGTCTCGGACGAGTACGAATCCGGATTCCTCCGCTAGCCACACAACGTTCGAGAGTGGTCCGTTTCCCAGATTCCAATGACGCCTGAGGTCATCTGCTCGTATCTCAATATCAGGTTGGCTGAGCGATCTCCAGGGCGCGTCGGGAGGGGGGGGGAGGGACACTGTCGGTAGCTCGACCCTCGGCTCAATGAACCTCAGAATGTCCCACGTCCAGTCGATACGGATGTCCGCCCGACGCCGGGATCTCTTGGTAGCCGCCGACATTGATCGGAAGAACGTGGGACCGTCGGCGCGCGGTCGGGGGTCGCTAAAGAAAAACTCCACCGGTGCGTTGAGCGCCCGTGACAGGCGGATCACCACATCCATGCTGGGCGTGTGGTGCCCGTTCTCGTAGTGCGAGATGCTGCTCGGGCTCTTCCCGACCAGCTCCCCGAGTACGACCATCGTCAATTCCCGGACTTCGCGCGCCTCGGTGAGTCGCTCAGGACGGAAGCGCTGCATCAGGCAGTATCTCCCTTACGCCTCCTCCTGGGCTGAATGATGAGCATCCCCGGAGTCCGAGTCTCAGGCGCAACGGGGTAGTCCCCGTATCGATCCAACAGGTCGAAGGATGATCGATACCTGTCCACGTCAGCGTTCGGGAAGTTGATGTAGGAGTATCCGACCGTCCCCTTCGCCTTCGGGTGCGGTCCATGCTGAAGAATCCCGAAGACCTTCTTCCCAGCAGGAAGGTGCGGGGCGCCCACATCTCTGAATAGGTCCCCCTGCCCCGGAGAAGCGTAGATCTCCCGGTGCTCTGCGGACCGCACTATCTCTCGGGCATTCGGATGATGACACTGCACCAAGAGGAAGCGGTCCGTAGCGACGACCCGATGCGAGTACGAGCGTCGGCTGTTAGTCCGGACGACGCACTGCAGGCCGATCTCCTTAGCGGTTGTCGCGAGAGCTTCCTCGCAGCGCGCCCGGCGTACATGACCATGAAGGTCCGTCGCCTCCGGTTCGTGGAAATCCCTCATCATCGTGGTGGCGCTACGATAGGCCTCGGCCTGATACCTCAGCCATAGCGGAAGGAATCGGCCCAAGCCGTAAACGCGGTCGAACAGTTCGTCCGGGTCGACAGCCGGTGCCCTGCCAGCAAACATGGTGTCCTCCTTGAAATCGGTGTTCGCTTATCGTCACGTTGGAACTAAGGCGAAAATTATTCAAGCTTGCGGTGGTGCACAAGGCCCGGATCGGAGATCGCGGGCGAAGCGACATGCCCCCAACCACGACGAGGGCCCCGAAGTTCGCTCAAAGAGGTGCGCAGATCCCCGCCTCTTCACGCCGGCATGGTCGCGTTCGACTGGTAGGCCTTGTCGCCCACCACTTCCTTCGGCGACGCCCTCACCTCCGCCAGCCGTTGCTCCGTCTCGTGCAGCGTCACCTGTGGCGACGCGGTGTCGCCAAGGGCAGGGAGTATTGACGGCGGCCCGCTACCGGTAGTAGCGTTCGGTATACTTGCCCCCCGCCCGACACGCCGAGAGGCCTCGGGCGGGGTTATTTTTTCCGGAACGGTTAATGAGCGGCGAGCCTCCCATCAAGCGTGCGGTAGCCTTCGTGGACGGCCAGAACCTGTTTCACGCCGCCCGCGAGGCGTTCGGCTACACCTACCCCAGCTACGAGGTTGCTGCGCTCGCCAAGCAGGTTTGCGCGCGCCAGGGATGGGAGCTTGCCCAAGTGCGCTTCTATACCGGAATCCCCGATGCCACCGACGATCCCAAGTGGCACTTCTTCTGGACCCACAAGCTCGCGGCGATGGGGCGGCGGGGCGTGGTCGTGTACAGCAGGTCGCTCCGTTACCGCAACCGCAGGGTGTCTCTGCCCGACGGCACGCAACACTCCTTTCTGACCGGCGAAGAGAAGGGGATCGACGTGCGAATCGCGCTTGATGTGATCGCACTCGCCCATCGCGGCGAATACGACGTGGCCCTCGTCTTCAGCCAAGATCAGGATCTTTCGGAAGTCGCCGAGGAGATTCGCACCATCGCGCGGGAACAGCAAAGGTGGATCAAGATCGCGAGCGCCTTTCCCCACAGCCCCACCAGCCGGAATCCAAGGGGGATCAACAAGACCGACTGGATCAAGATCGACCGGAGGCTATACGACGAGTGTCTCGACACACGGGATTACCGCGCGAAGCGCCAAGGACCGTAGGTTTCTTCCTCCTCGTGAATGATGTGCAAGGCGCTTGCCCGCGTTCGAGTCGCGCGTGGTTGACCATGCCCGGTCGGCCGTGGCCGGAAACTCCAGCGATCGTTGCTCCACCACCGCTGACAACCCGTGTTGAGAATCCGCGGCTGCACCGCTCCCGAGGCCGAAGCGCCTCCGGATCGCACCCGCTCCAGATCCCGGACAGCCTCTCGCTGGGTGTAAGGCACGGCTCCTTCATGCCGTCCCACCGGTACGGCCTATGAGGAGGAGCGTCAGCGGTGCCGCCAAATGCCCGCCATTTTGAGCACGACCGGCCCGATCACGACCTCGCGGCAAGAACGCCAGATCGTGCAATTCAGATTGAACCTTGACAGATTCTTGTCGCGAATCACATCATCTTGTACCACACCTACAGGGCGGATTTGCCGGGCGGTCCCAATCCCTGCAGGTGTCAACTGGCTGTCGCAATCCGGCCAAACTTGGAGCCTAGCTCTCGCTTGATCGCGATGTTCACATGGTATCTGGGCATAACGGCCGAGGTAAGCGCCTCCTCAGACAGTGCCTTATCGATGTCACCGATGCTCCACTCCTGGGCGTTTCGCAAAGCCTGTACCCCAAGTACGGTCTCGACAAGATTCTGCTCGAACCACGCCCTCACGGCGTCCTCAACCAGCGATCGCGGAGCCTTGCGATCACTTAGTTCGGTGGCCCACCGATCGACCATGTCCTCGAAAACCCGAAAATCGGCGTTGACCAGGAGACGGTTCTGGTCGATCAGGTACCGGGCGGCCCGATCTTCGAGGTCGCCCGACTCGCGTGTCCCATCGCTTACACTAATCCAACGGACTTCTGGGAATGGATCTGGCTTAATCTTCTCGGCCCGGGTACCGTTCTTCTTGAGAAAAATGGAGTAGACACCTCCTGCCGTCCCCCCCCGACTCCCAGCGCGGGCGGGTGTTGAACGCTGTCTCTTTGCTCCTCGCCGAGGTATTCCACCACGTACTGTATGCACCTCATCGACCTCGGATGTCCCCGTGGGTGTCGGGCGGTAGCGGCTGATACGATACAGATCGAGGATACTTCGCAAGCGCTCCCGAATTGTATTGCTATGGTCGGTGGCTTTGGAGCGAGCTGCCACCTCGTCGATCAGGTTGCGGATCTCCTCCGGCATCTTCTCGCGGAACTCGATGGCCCATTGGGCCCAAGGCAATGGTGCACTGTCCATGAGCAGGCTGGTTCGGGCTGTGTTTGTCGAAAGGCGACGAAGCTTGCCCGTTTCTGGCTCGACGTAGATTACGACTCGCCGGTGGCCGAGAATGATGCCAAACTGCTGAAGTTGAGACATGCCAGCGCGCCCAGTCGACATTTCGTAGAGTTCGCCGTTGTACAGTGCAGCCACATGACCGGAGGACTCAATGAATCCGGAGTTCTGGCTAAGGGCCTTGTCGTCGCTGAGAATCCACCACCTGACCATCGCCCCAGTGACCGGTAGTTCCCCGTGCGCTTCAGAATGGCTCTGCAGGTACTCCTGTTGTCCGACCACTCGTCGCAAGACATTGCGATCACGGTCCTCGCGTGGATTGAGCCACCCTTCCCTGGCCCTGATCGTGACTCCTGCCGGCAACGAGTAGTACCTGCCGTTCAAGTATTTTGAAACCCATCGTGATGGCGAGGAGGCCCCTTCTGGCGCCGAGACGGTGTCTGACTCCTCAGTAGATCCCAACAACAGAACCATCGTACCGTGTTCGCGGATCAGCGCCGGCCTGACGTCGTCCTCGACCGCTGCATAGTGTCCGTAGCTCCCGTCAGGTCGTTGAAGTTGCCGAAGTCCGTATTCCTGTGTGTCGGGATTCCGCCACAGGTGGACCATCGAACCCTGTCCATGCTTCCAGGACAGATAGATGAGCCCCGCGTGATTCCGAGTCGCGGCCGCAACTTTCGCTCCGACGCCATAGTTTCCGGCGAGCGATTGCTGTGAGAACGAGGACGATAGCTGATTGATGTACTTGACCATCTCCGGTCCCGTCATCCCGTCGCCGTTATCGATCACACAGAGCTTGAAGACACCCTGCAGATCGTAGTAGTTCCAGTCGACGTCCCAAACGACCTCACCAGACGCTTCGGATGTGCGAGCGATGGCCTCGATCGAGTTCTGTGTCAGCTCGCGAAGGAATTGTAGAGGATGGCAGTCCTCGCCAAGCCGGTCTAGCAGGAAGCCCGTGTTGGCAACGGACAGAGGTAGGGTTCGATCACGATGGGTAGTAGGGGTGTCCATGCAGGACCTCCTCCAATGAGCTGCGAGCAGCTAGTAGAAAGTGAGTGGAGCACTCGTCCTTCGGGCTGGGAGGCCAAATGCCTGCGAGACCGATGAACCGTGTTAAACTCGCAACCCATTCTAGCGTCAAGGGAGTCCAGACCGCAATCCCTAGTCAAAAGGCCGCCTCGACCACCTGCGTTCAGAATCGTTGTCTTCGATCGGGCCTTCTGAAGGCTCCAGAGCTAACGACTCGAACGGGATTTCTGGCTCATTCGAAGCCGCCTCAAAGGTCCGATTCAGAAGCATCGGCGATTGTTCTTTGGAACTCCGCCAGGGGGAAAACGCCCGGTTCGCCTTTGCGTCACTAAGACGACCACGGAGGGATGGCTCCTCCCTCGGTCGGGCGTGTACCGGCGCCGGTATTCTTGGACAACCGAGGCCTCGGCCGTCAAGCCGCCCCGCAGCTGAACCCTTCGCGGGCGCGAGTCAGATCAGGTACCCGTGCCGCTGGAGAAACCACCGCGCGGTTGTAGCGTACGATTGGCCGGGCCACTCGGGCTCGCGGATTGTACGACGAGTGTACCGGTGCCGGTTTTCTGGACAAGTGGACGGCTTAAACATCAGGCCGCCTTTCGGCTGAGCTTCTCGCGGGCACGGGCCGGGGTCATGTACCCGTGCCGCTGGAGGAGCCAGCTGTTGTTGTAGCGCTCGACGAAGGCCCCGATCACCTCTCTGGCCTCCTCGAGGGTTTCGAAGTCGTGCAGATAGATGCACTCCTCCTTGAGCGTACGGATGAAGCGCTCCGCGACGCCGTTGCACTCCGGTTCACCTACGTGGGCGGGCGTGGAGCGGATGCCGAGCTACTTGATCTCGGCCTGGAACTGCCTAGCCCGGTACTGCGAGCCCCAGTCGTGCCGCAGACCGAGGCCCAGGGCGATCGCCTTGCCGAAGCCGCCCATGTGGCCCCGCACCCCCCTGGCGGACCGGCTCCAGCGCCGCCCAGCGGTCGCCCTTCTTCGCGGCGTGCCAGCCGACGACCTCCGAGGTGAAGTGGTTGACGGCCGCGAGGAACCAGCAACAGCACTCCATCTTCGATGTCGTGAAGCAATCGGGTCACGATCCATGCGAGTTGGACGGAATGATCCGCGGCGGGCCGAACGCCTGCTCAGCGACCAAGTCGATTGCTTCAGCGGGAGACCCGTCACTATTGAGTGTGGCAGGCCCTGGAGCAGTAGTAGCACCCGTTCACCTGCGAGTAGTACTGCCTGGCTGCTCGAACGGCAGGAGCGCAACTTGAGAAGTTGCCGAGGTAGATGCGGTTGTGCTGCTCAGGTAGCCAACTGCAGCCAAACCGATGCACTTCGTGGTCTCCGTTTGCTTGACTGTTTTTGTTTACGTAGTAGAGAGCCATCTTCAGATCCTCAGGTGTGAATGATCAACTCAACGATGTCAAACTGGAACGACAGAGCCCGATGTAGGAGGCCGTCGGGGCGACTTGGACTCCTTTGGCCGGTACTCGTAAGTCCTCTTTGGCAAGGAGCTTCCTCCGTCTATCCCGTAGTTGTTGGGCTAGGCCTAACGTCGGTCTCGATCCCGGGCCATCCCGGACGGTCGTACGGTCGCAAGAGCGCTCGCTACACGGCCCATGGTCGCTCGTACACGTCGGCATGAGAGCCTGAAGCGATCGCGCCAGCCTTCTCGCATCTCGGGGCGGAATGGGTATGTTGGCCGCCCTCGTTCGCCTCGTCCGACCCGCTTGCGCGCGAACTCGCAACTATCCACACACCGATCCGGATGTTCGAGCCACTCCGTTTCAGCTTCCACGAACCGATGTTCGAGCGACCATTGGCCCGAGGTTGCGCCGCAGTCGTGCCACCAGTCCTGGCCAACCAGATAGCGGACGAGCATGCGGATCTCTTCGGCGGCGACCACACTGCAGAATGCATTCGTGTTCTGGCCCGGTTCCGGGCCGTCATCCCCGCCATCGGTGATATAGCGCCCGCGGCGCCGGATACCCATCCGCTCGTCTCTCGCGTCGCTGCTCGTGTACTGCCCGCGGCAACGAAGGCACCGCATATCCGGACCGACGAGGTGGACGCCCCACTTTGCAGATAGCAACCGTTCCCTTGAGTCCACGAGCACCCCACCGTCGATTAAGGGAAGGCAGTTGGAGTACGCAATGTGGTTCAGGACCTCACGCGCTTCCGCGTTGTCGACACAGCACACGATGACGTCCGCGTCGGCGGCGAGACGATATGCCCGCTCGGTGCGGATTGACAGCGGCACAGCGCGAATGACCGGCCGCCGCGCGGTGGCGACCCTCCGCAGGTGCGCGCCCGCTGCCTCCACTTTCCTCAGCCCCAGGCAATGCCGGTCGGCGTAGACCAGGCGATCCAAGTTGCGTTCTTCGACGCAGTCCGGATCAAGGACAGTGATCTCCTCGAATCCGGTACGTGCGAGACACTCAAGGACGACCGAGCCGACACTTCCCGCTCCAACAACGCAGATGTGCGTCCGAGCCAGTTGTGCCTGAACTTCGAGCCCCCAGCAGTCCAGCGTCCGGACCAAGCTCTCTCTGCGGACATAGGGAGGGTAAGCATCGGGTGGGCAATCGGCCCTCGTGAACCGCGTCCCGACGCGTCGGACATCCCTGCAATAGAGGGGTCTCGCCCCCGAGCCCGAGTCGTCCCAGAACCGAGCGCTCCAGCAACCGTCGCTACCCATCGTCATCCCTAGGAGAGGCAATCCCGTCTCGCGGACGAACGGTGAGACTACGACGCCCTCCGTATGGCGGTCCATACCGCTCAACTCCTGCCAGCCGGGTCCGGGGTGACTGTGCAGCACGGCTACTCCCGCTCGCTCCGTCAGCGCCCGGTCAACCACTCGGTTCAGGTAGCCGCTTCGCACCGTGACGTTCCCGTGCAGGTCACGCTCCCCATCTCTCGGAAGCATGACTTCGCCGATGATGCCGGTATAGCGGTTGAAGCCATCCCCCCGGTGCCAAAGCGCCAAGCAGGCCTCTTCCTGGCCGAACCCCTCCTGGAATCTGCTGAGAAGGTGACTCGCGAGTTCCCGGTGCAGCGCTTCGCGGATGACGACCCGATGGATCACCGGACCCTCCAGATCCTACGGATGTGCCGGTCCAGATAGGTCCTCATGTTCTTGCCGTCCGGGGTATCGATCTGGTCCCAGAAGTCTCGTGGCGGGGCACTGATCGCCATCCAGTCCAGCCCGTCCTCGCCTGTGTAGAGATTCACGACTCCCTTCGGCCGTGACCCCTTTACCTGCTCGGCCAGAACGCCATCCGGCGGCGACACGTACAGCCAGTGCGGCGCCACTTCGGGCCACATCCCTTCGTTCGGGTGCTGGGCGAGTCCCAAGATCACCGTCTCTCCGGCCCGACTGCCGTCCTCAATTCGGTACTCGAACCGAACACCCGCAGCGCCGCCCTGGTCCTTCGGCGCGGTGAATGATTCCGGACGGTAGCCCAATCCAGCGAGCTCCGCTGCCATCCGTTCCGAGTTTTCACTCACGCGAACGGTGCGCCCTTCTCCGGGGCGGCCCGGAAGATGTTGTACTTCTCGAGGTCGACCGGGTCCCCGGACACGAACTTCACCTCCGAGTTCGGAACCCTCAGTACGTACCCCGTCTTGTCGGGATCCTCACCGATCGCCTTGCCGGCGAACGCCGCTCGCAAGAGCACCGCCGCGTCGGGCGTGCGCTCCTGCGAGAAGAACGTTTCCCCGTTCACCTTGTACTCGTACTGAGCCATTGCCCTTCCTCCTTCTGATTAGGCTGTTATCCTAGAGCAGTACCAGAGGACCTCACGGCCCCACCTGGAGGCACGCGCTGTCAACCAGTGGTTGAAATAATGAGTACGAAGCGGTAGCTTGTCAACCACCCCGTAGGCCGAAAGGAGAAGACGTCATGTTTGGAAGACGACTTCGGCTCGCCCGCAAGCGAGCAGGGCTTTCCATGCGGTCACTCGCCGAACGGATGGACCCGAAGATCACGGCGCAGGCCATCAGCAAGTACGAAGCGGGTAAGATGATGCCCTCTTCAGCGGTTCTGGTCGGCCTCGGCAGGGCGCTCGATGTCTCGCTGGACTTCCTCATGGGTGCTCAGGTTGAGGCACTCGACGGCCTTGAATTCCGCAAGCACTCGAGCACTCCCGCCCGCGACCGTGCCAGGGCCGAGGCCGTCCTGATCGACAAGCTCGAGCGGTACCTGACGATCGAGGAGGTCCTCGGTCTGCCGCGTGCGGACGACTGTTTCGAGAGCCGTCGGTACGACAGCGTTGCCACCGAAGAAGAGATCGACGCCAGGGCTGACGAACTCCGCGATGCGTGGGACCTCGGCTTGGATCCGCTGCCCAGTCTATGCGGTCTCCTCGAGGAAAAAGGGGTAAAGGTTGTCGAAGCCGACCTCCCCGAGCGCATCAACGGGCTAGCGTGCCAAGTGCTGCGAGACGGCAAGCCCATCGCCGATGCGATCGTCGTATCCAACCGGACGAACGTCGAGCGCAAAAGGCTAACCCTGGCCCACGAACTGGCACACAGGATTATCCGTTCGACCGGCAATCCGGCCATTAAGCTCGAAGCGGCCATGACGCGCTTTGCGGGCGCCTTCCTGGTGCCGAGCGGACATCTCCTTGAGGAGGTCGGGGAAGGACGTCGACGCATCACCTACTACGAGATCATCCGCCTCAAGCACGCGTACGGCGTTTCGGCGGCGGCCATGCTGGTTCGGCTCGGCCAAGTTGGTGTCCTGCACCGGTCTGCCGTTCAACGTGCGTGGAGAACCTACGCCCGCTCGTGGCGGAAGTCGGAACCAGATCCTATCAGCGGCACCCATGGATTCGCGGCATTCGAGAAACCGCAACGCTTCGAACGCCTAGTCTGGCGCGCTGTCGGCGAAGAATTGATCTCGCCGGTCCGCGCGGCGGCGCTTCTCGATGAGTCTCTCGATACGGTCGAGCAGCGGATTAGCGGTCCGACCGCCCACTGATGTGTGTCATCGTCAACGACGCTTCTTGCCTGATCGACCTCCGGAAGGGGGGTCTGCTCGGCGTTCTTTGCGACCTGCCCTATCGATTGATCGTTCCGCTGCCCGTCCGTGTTTCGGAAGTTCTCGACTTTTCGGACGAGCAATGGCGACAACTCGACGACCACGGCCTGATCACGCACGACCTGACACCCACCGAGGTTGCGCAAGCTTTCGGGGTCAAGGGACGACACCGTACGCTGTCTGCAAACGACTGCTTCTGTCTCGTTACAGCGCTCGCCAACCGAGGCATCCTCCTAACGGGTGACGCCCTCCTACGCAGAGTCGCGGTCGAGAAGGGACTGAGCGTTCACGGCGTGCTGTGGGTGATCGACGAGTTGGCGGCTGCCGGTGTCTGCGCCACCTCCCTGCTCGTCGAGGCCCTGCGGTCTTGGCAGCGCGACCGCACCGTCTTCCTTCCCCAACAAGAGATCTCGAAACGGCTCGATTCATTGACCGACGGGCTTTGACGACCGGATCGCGGACGGGTCCGGATGATCGGCTGAGCGGTGCCCGCCGGTGTCTGTGGAGGGTTGCGCTCCCACGTGACAACGGACCTTCGGTGCGGTGGGCCAAGCGTGGCTGGCCGTTCTGAAGGGTGCTTTCGCTGGGCACCCGGCGGGTTGGCCTCGGCCCCGGTAGACTCGCGGTGGAGGGAAGGCAGTGATGGGTTGATGATGAGAGTGTGGGATCTTAGGGGGACCCCCTGGCCACCTTTTTCCCAAGGACCTCCGAATGATGAGCATCGAGAAACTCCGAACCCTCGCCCGCGAGCTAGCTGGCGAAGCTTGGGACTATGAACGCCGCCAGCTAGCGGCTCGCAAACTAGGTTGGGCGTGATCGGTCACCGGTCGGTTCGCACCTTGGCCAGAACCTTGCGGTTGATCTCACGCCGCTTGGTCATCTGGGCATCTGAGAGATCTCGCTTCCGCCACGTATCGAGGTAAAAGCCGTGTTCCCAGTCGTTGATCCACTGCTTGGCGAAGGCATGCTCGATCACGTGAGCGTTTAATGCCTTGGTCTCGTCTGCGGTCACGCGCTTGATCGCAGCAAACATTCGGCCTGATGACAGCTTCATGAACTTCTTGACGCAGATGTTCCCGACAATCGTCTGTTTGTAGTTCTTCCTGTTCCGCAACACGCAGAGCTCGTTGATTGGGAAGTGGCCACACAGGCAGGTCTCCGGCTCACGTTGGATGTAGATGTCCTCGATCTGCCATTCCAGCCGCGCGCGATCCCAATCGTCGGCTTCGCTGAGCGCGACGATCCTTCTCCCCAACGCAAAACCCTGATGTGACCCTGTCGTCTTCGTCGCCATGTGCGCTGCCAATTCTCCTCGTGAGGATACTTTCCTGAGCCGTCAGCGTGGGGAGCTGGATCTCTGTATAACCCTCGGTGTCCTGCCGGCCCCTCTGGTGCGATCCGTGGAGTCGAATGGTTGGGGACCCAGTCCGTCGTTCTTCGGCGGCCTCAAGTGATCAGCACCCGCATCACTTGATGATTGCCTCGGCCCGAGCCCGGAAGCCGGCTACGCCCTTGTCGAGTACTGCCGGCAGCAGTGATCACCGAAGGGATAGGGAGAATGAACAGCTATTGGCAAGCCGAAATGGAGCGGCGGCGCAAGGCGAGAGCTGAAGTAGAAGAACTCGACCACGAACTGCTAACGCTAGCGGCAGCGGCGGCGCTATTCAAGCGGTCGCCGACCACAATCCGGACCGCACGGCATGGCGGCCGTATCGAACACTCGTTTCTACATCTCGATTACGGAGAAGCCCGGACATCCCGCTGTTCCTGCTCAGGGACGCTATCGAGACGAGGGGTGAACCAGATGCGGACCTGCTCGCGAAGATGCGCCAGGACTACGGGGTGCTAGGTGTCGGCTCCACTGGGTACAACGTGCTCCATCCTCGCCCGATTGTGAACTGGTCTGATCCGGCGGACATGGTAGGCGAAGAATGAGCGGTCGAGACTGCTCCGTCGCGGGGAGGAGGAGCGGATGCTCGGTGGCGTCCCCAAGTGCGCTACGAGGATGATCACCCGTGGGCACGGACCGCACGGGCGGGGATCTACTTCGGGCAGCGGATTGGGGGGATGACGGGGATGTCAGACAGCGTCAACGGCCCCGCCAAACTCCCGCCATTCAACGCGGTTTTGCCGCTGTTCAAGCACGACAGGCCCGGATCACGGCCTCGCGGCAAGAATGGCAGATCGTGCAGCCCTAGTTAGACTTAGACGATTTCTTGCCGGGATTCACGTCCCCTTCTGAGGGGATTATCAGGCGTGCGCTCTAACCACCTGAGCTACAGGCCCCAGGAAGGCCAGCAAAGCTAGAAGCACCGGGCACGCGCTTCAAGGGCAAGTGTCTTCGCCCTTCCCCATCCAGCGGCCCATTCGCGGGCCGGCTCCCGGAACCGGCAGGGCCGCCGCCAACAGACCGGCCTCGTCCAACACGGCTACCATCCCCGCGCCCCGCACCCATTCCCTCGCGGCATCCGTCGCATCGGCGATCACGACTCTGCCCCCCGGCATCAGCACCCGGAGACATTCCCCCCACCACCCCTCCCCGCTCCCCCCCTCCGCCACCACCCCCCGCACCACCCCGTCGCGCAGCGGC